>Cebus_capucinus_imitator_PRJNA485217_SSR047__coassemble_1814_pt1 | contig 9225 bp, 12 predicted proteins | sample Cebus_capucinus_imitator_PRJNA485217_SSR047__metabat2_high_PE_002 | metagenome-assembled genome bin Cebus_capucinus_imitator_PRJNA485217_SSR047 | reverse complement strand
ACAAGTCAATAAATTTTTAGCCACAAGTGTTACAAAAAAGCTTGACCACAACATCAATGTTTTTCCGGTCTTGTATCTTCCGTCCATGTTTCTGGATTGCTGTCATCTGGAATAAGCCCGGACAAAATCTGTTCATAGTGCTTCACTTTTTCGTCCATATAAGCCGCTGTTGCTTTTGCTTCCTCTATACACTTATACGCCTGTTCTCGTTGGCGCAGTATAATTTGATACCTTGTGTGGAGCGTTTTTTCGGATTCTGGCAAACGGCACAATTCACAGTATTCTTTAATATCCTCAATAGACGCGCCACAGCCTTTCAGACAGGAGATTCCCTGCATCCAGTTGACGGATTCTTCATTGAAAATGCGGCGGTTTCCTTTGTCCCGCTGGCAAGGCAAAAGGTTAATATCTGTATAATAGCGGATTGTATGTTCTGTTGTATGGAACATTTCAGCAAATTGTTTCAACGTATAAACCATATATCCCCCTAATTTTTTGAAAAAAGTATTGACTTCGAGTTACTCGAACTTGTTATGCTTATTTTACCACAAGAAAATCTGCTTCTCAAGTGTGTAAATATGAATAAACGGAGGAACTGATATGAAAACAATTACTTTGAACAATAACATTCAAATGCCTATACTCGGCTTCGGTACATTCCTCATGGGCGGTGCAGAGTGTAAGGAAAGCGTTTTGACTGCACTTCGTAGCGGATACCGCATGATTGATACAGCAGAGGCATACGGAAACGAGGAAGCGGTTGGAAACGCGATTGTGAAAAGCGGTATTCTGCGCGAAGAGCTGTTTATTGTTACAAAGGTAAACTTTCGTTCTTATGAGAACACGCGCAAAACAGTGGAAACATCACTCGAAAAACTGAAAACAAGTTATCTTGACCTTGTATTGCTCCACTGGCCATTTGGCAATTACTATGCCGCATGGCGCGAACTGGAAAAGCTGTACCAAGAGGGTAAAATCAAAGCTATCGGTGTTTCTAACTTTGAACCGGACAGGCTGATTGATTTGATTGAATTTAACGAAGTGATACCTGCTGTCAATCAAATTGAAACCCATTTACTATGTCAACGTCGAGAAGATCATGAATGGCTGCAAAAATACCATGTTCAGCACATGGCATATGCCCCACTGGGGCAGGGGCGAAAAAATGAAATGTTTGAAAATCCTGTTTTGTTAGAAATCGCAAAGGCGCATGGAAAATCCGCCGTTCAAGTTGCGTTACGTTTTCTCATGCAGAATGGCGTTGTTGTTATTCCGAAGTCCGTCCATGAGGAACGCATAAAGGAAAATTTAGACCTGTTTGACTTTGAGTTAAATATGAACGAAATGGAACAACTTATGAAAATGGACATGGCGGCGCCTATGATTGGAACTTCTGAAAATCCCGCTATGGTTGAAGCTGCTATGAAATGGTAAAAGGAGAAATTGCTTTATGAAAAATATTTTGTTACTGGGTGCGACTGGTACAGCCGGAAGTGCCACTACAGAAAAGTTACTGTCAGATACCGATTATCATATTACCCTGTTTTCTCGCCATGCGGGAGATGTATTTTCTGATAGTCCCCGTATGACTGTTATCAACGGCAACGCAAAAAATAGGGAAGATTTGAAAAAGGCTCTGCACGAACAGGACATTGTATATTGTACCATATCGGGAGAAGCGTTACCCCAAATTGCAAAAAATATTGTTGCGGTTATGTCCGAATGTGATACCAAGCGACTTATTTTTATGGGTGCAGTCGGTATTTACAATGAAATTCCGGACGAGATAGACGGCGAGGACAATCTGGATAATGAACCGGCACAGTTACCAAACCGTCAGGCGGTTGACATTGTGGAAGCAAGCAATCTGAATTACACGATTATTCGCCCCGGTTATCTGAGAGAGGGAGAGGAAAACGATTTTGTCCTGTCCGTAAAGGGCGAGTCGGCAAAAGGATATATTACAGCGATTCCATCTCTTGTGAAATTTGCAGTACAGCTTATTGCCGACGAAAATTTGTATTCGAGGGAAAGCGTTAGTATCACGCGGGACGCAATGAGCAAAAAGTAAATTGTTGCACAACGGTAAAATCAAAATCGTCGTGCTATAAATATGGAGTTGTATTTACGGCGGTTTTGAAAAATCAAAGTCGCCGTTTTCCTTTTTCAAAACGAGAATGCGGAGGGTGTATTAAAAAAAGCCTATTCCATACAACGGGACATTCCGGCTATCAGTATGAATACACATATCAACATATATGTCTAAATAACTCATATTACCAAACGCCTATGTGGTTTTGCGACTGCATGGACGCTTGTTGTAATATCCCCCTACCAGGAAGAAAGGGGGTGAGTTAGATGATTTATTCAGAAGAATACAAGGAGCATATTGAATACACTTTTGCGGCTTTTTGCAAGGTTGTTCTCTACAATGCGGCAATGACTGCCTATCGTGATTTTGGATGGAAACGGAAACGAGAAGTGTCGCTTGAATACTTAACCTGAATTATTCATGATAATTCAGGTCAAGAATTGCTACCTCTTTATCTGCATTCTGTGCTATAATGGACATGGCATAAATCCTCCTTTGGGTAAGTTGGTTTCTGGACAATTCCATTATACCATCTGATTGGCATTTATGCCTTTTTTATTGGCTGAAGTATTGAATTTTCAAGGTACGACACACTTTATTGGTGTGGGAAGTTTAAATCAATAAATTTTTAGCCACAAGTGTTACAAAAAAGCTTGACCACAACACTTGCGCCCAGTTATGTTATACTTCTTTTCCCATCTGATATGCCTGCTTCATAGCCTCTGTTCCAACCACATCTCTCGGTTTATCAGTACCATACCCAAATAGATACCCGCCTTCTTTATTTCCTTCTCCACGAAAGCACCCGATATACTTACGGAAGCAGTCAATCATCGTTGTCATATATTCTTCCGTTGGTGCCTGACCTGCGGAAATGAGATAGAACGTTTTATTTTTCAGCTTAGAAGAAACCGCAACGGTTCGGTCTATCATTCTCTTAATCAAGGAACTCCATGAATAGTAATAAACCGGAGATGCCAAAACTATTACATCTGCCTGTTCCAGCTTTTTATAAATCTCCAACATCTGATCCTTTTGAACACATACTCCGCCATTCTTTTGACAGACGCAGCACCCGGTGCAGTCCTTGATATTCTTATCTCTTAAATAAACCTTTTCGGTTTTATGTCCACTTTCCTCAGCTCCTCTTATAAATTCATCACAAAGTCTGTCACAATTTCCTGACTTTCTCGGACTTCCCATCAGAACCAATACTTCCTTCATTTTTTACTTCCTCTCTTAACTTATGATGTCTTGTCATCAGCTTTGCAACATAATATCCCAAAACAGCAGATGCGGCCATAATGACAAGATAATCCATAATAAATAACACCAGCGGTTCCGTAAAATCAAAAAATACAAATTCATTCTGCAGCAGCATATACCCCGGAAAGCCACGCTTCATAAAAGCATACATTCCATAAATCACCAGTAAAACCGCTGTTATTCTTAGAACGGCTTTTCGCACAATGGAAGGATTTTTAATCCCAACAGCCTTTCGGAGCATTCCCATCATCATAGCGCCATGCAGCCCCAAATGAACCGAAGTCAATAGATAGAACCAATACGATGCCATCAGATGTGCTGTTCTCGCAAATGACATACCACCGTCGATCGGAAGAAAGGTAAATACATATCGGCTCATAATCATGCCACTGAGCATAAGCGTAATCATCAGAAAGAAAACCACGAGATTGATGCCGGTTTCGAATATGCGAACGACCGTATAGCGACCATGAAATAGATTTTTATGCCATTTCCAATTCATTCCATGATGCAGTAGAAATAAAAGAAACATGGCAATTCCAACCCACTCATGAACGGCCTCCCCAATCAGAGCGTATGCCATCAAAACCGGCAGCAACGCTGTCATCACGAGATCTATGATAATCTGTATCTTTCTTTTCGTTGTCAATCCATCACCTCCAGTCAACAAGCTCGATTTTTATATCTGCTTGTTGCTGCTGGTTTCTCATTCGATTCCCAACCCATTTAACCATTCCTCAACGGTTCCCTGAGCGCTATCTACACTGGAACCGCTGACAGCCAAGCCTTCCAGTAAGGTAGCGTCCGGCACAAGTTCTGCAATATCACCTTCACTTCTTCCTAACGCGCTGCCTCCATGTGTGCAGAAGGGAATGATCGTTTTTCCTGAGAAATCATACTCTTCAAGGAAAGTAAACATAGCCTGCGGCATGGTTCCCCACCAGTTGGGGTAGCCCAGATAGATGACATCATACTGGCTCATATCCTCTACATGAGTAGAAAGCTCCGGGCGAGCGTCTTCGTCCTGTTCCTCGCGGGCAATATCCACCGTCTCGTTATAGTCATCCGGATAAGGCGTGACGGTTTCCACCTTAAAAAGATCTCCGCCGGTTTGCTCAGCGATCATATTGGCAATCGTTTCCGTATTGCCGGTTTTTGAGAAATAGGCAATCAGGACATTTTCAGAAGAATCCATATCTTCTTCCGTATTATTTTCCGTTTCGGTCTCTGTGTTCTGAGCCGTCTCCTCCTGTGCGGTATCTGCCAAAGACGCAGCTTCTTCCGAATCCGTACTTTCTGTTGCCTGTGTATTGCTGCTGCCGCAAGCTGCAAGAGAGAATGCCAGTGTAAGCATCAAAATTCCTGTTAATATTTTTTTCATGATGAAATCCTCCGCTTTCTTCTAAATGACTTTGAATTGTTTCCATTTTCCGCTCCGGTACCGGAACGCAACCATCACTGCTCTTACCAGCCAGTCACAGACCATCGCCAGCGTCACCCCGATCACGCCCAGATTCAACCAAATTCCAAACATCACAGACAACGCGACACGGCATATAACCGATGAAAAGATAGAGGAATACAACGTAAATTTAATATCCCCAGCAGCCCTCAGGCCACAGACCAGAGAATAAGAAACCGGACAAAGCAAAGCGTTGAACAGATTATGCAGGAAAGCCAGAATCAAGATCAGTCGTACCGTTTCTGCGCTTAGATCATAAAGCATGAGCAGCAGCGGAGAAACCGCAAAAAATACAATGTTCCACAAAAATCCACCCAGCCAGGTAAGCCGCAGGAGTTTTTTCATATAATATTCTGCGCCTTCCACATCATTTGCACCCATGTACTGCCCTACCACAGTAATAAACGCCGGTCCCATAGCAAGACAGAACAGCGCTGCCATCGACCAAAAACTCTGTGCAACACCATTGGCAGCGATCTGAACCGTTCCAAACATGGCTACAATCGAGCTGAACGCAACCTTTGTCATCTGAAACAGGCTGTTTTCAATACTGTTTGGAATTGCTACATGAAAAATTCGTCCAAGCATTTCCCCGTTCCATGTCATCACGTTTTGCATACGCAGATAAAGTACATTTTTCTTATTTGACATGAACACCAGCATAACAAGCGCCACAAAGGTACGGGAAATCAGAGAGGGATAAGCCACTCCGGCAACACCGGCGTGCAGGATAAACACGCCAATCGCATTTCCTATTACGTTGATTCCGTTCATGATCAGCGAGACATACATCAACTCTTTTGTTTTCCCCATGCTGCGGTATAAACCGGCACAAGCGTTATAAATCGCCAGTGACACAAAAGAATATGCAGAGATTCGCAGGTAATCCATGCCGTTTCTATAAACTTCCGGCTCAACTGCTCCAAACAGTGCTGTGAAAATGGAATGTCCGAATAATAATGTCGTGGCCGTCAGTACAATCGAGATGAGCGTCGTAATCATCAATAACTGACTGCCCGCACGAATTCCGTTTTCTTTGTCTTTGCTGCCAATATACTGGCTGGCAATCACAGCACCGCCGGAGGCCAACGCCGAAAAGACTAAAATAATGACATTGTTCAGCTGATTCACCAGCGACACACCTGAAACGGCTGTCTCACCGGCATAGCTGACCATCAAGGTATCAGCTATGCCTACCAACAGTTCCAGAAATTGCTCTGCCACAATCGGCATGATGAGCAGAATCAGATCTTTGTCAGAAAACCGCCTTCGTTCCTGAGCAAGCATCTGCTTAGGTTCAATCAGCCTTTGTAAAATTGAAGTTCGCATTTTCTGCCTCCCGTTGTCAAAGAGCCCTTTTTAATCCGGCACTCTCCAACTGCACATGATTTTTTCCTGTTCTTCTAACGGCAGGTCGGCATTTTTATAAAAACGAACATTCTTATCCAGCGCACGGATGCGTTCCATTTCTTCCGAAGTCAGTTCAAAATCAAAAATGTTGATATTTGACTTGATATGTGCCGGGTTTTCAGATTTTGGGAACACAATATTTCCTTCCTGAATATGCCAGCGCAGGATAATCTGCACAACACTTTTTTGATACTTTTCTGCCAGCGACACAAATAACGGTTCACTCAAAAGACCTGTATCTCCGTGTCCAATGGGATACCAGCTCTCCAGTACCGTATCGTATGGAGCCAGCCGCTTTTTCAGTTCGGTCTGCTGGAAATACGGATGGCACTCCACCTGCAAGACAGCCGGTTTGATTTCAGCCGCTTCCAAAACTTCTTCTAAACGGGAAGATTCAAAGTTAGAAAGTCCGATGGTACGCACCTTTCCCGCCTTCACCGCCTTTTCCATTTCCCGCCATGCTTCCATATAGTTTCCATGCTGCTGATGAATCAAAAGCAAGTCAATGTAATCTGTCCCCAGCAGCTTCAGTCGGTTATCAACCGACTGTGCCGTGTTGCCGCTTTCATAGTCGTTGATCCACAGCTTCGTGGTAATCCAAATATCTTTGCGGGGAACACCGCTTTCCTTTACCGCTGCCCCAACGCCTGCCTCGTTCTGATAGGCATGAGCAGTGTCGATGTGCCGATAGCCCTGTCGAAGCGCTTCCAGGCACACCTCTTTGGTTTTTTCATTGCCCTTTACCTGATACGCACCAATTCCAAACTGTGGAATCTGTGCGCCGTTATTCAGCGTAATCTTTGTCTGTTCCATTGTCTGTACTCCTTATCTTAATCGGTTATAAGCTTCCTCTGAAACATCTCCCACATTTTCCGTACTGGCGTCCGGAGCTGAAACCAGCATTGCCAGATGAGAGAACCAGCTATCCTTGGCAGCTCCATGCCAATGCTTCACCTCCGGCGGGATGTCTACCACATCACCGGGGTGCAGTTCCTGCGCCTCCTTTCCCCATTCCTGATACCAGCCTCGTCCACCGGTTACAAACAGAACCTGTCCGCCATTGTGGTGAATATGCCACCCATTGTGACTGCCCGGCTCAAAGGTTACATGAAAGATCGGCCCGCTTTTGTCTGTAAGCTGCTTCAAATAACCTCCCCCGGTAAAGGAACCTTCCGGCAATGCCTCACCCATCGGAAAAATACCCGGATTATATTGTTCGCTCATAATGATTTTCCTTTCTTGATTTTATTTCTTCTTAAACGCCTTGCCTGAAGCAAACGCTTTTCCTACAGGCTCTCCCTGCTTGACATAATCCCAACTGACCGGATCTACGGCGATCGGATCTAATTTCGTCCGGTCAATCTTTCCATCTGTCAATATCGTTTCCTCTGCACTTACATTGATGATTCTTCCGACCATGATCTCCGTCTCTTCATCATAGGAAACCATTTCACACTCCAACGTCATAGGCAGCTCGTCGATGAGCGGGGCATTGACAAAGGATGATTTCGTTGTATGCAGCCCGCATTTTTCCAGCTTATCAGGAACCTTATTTGCGGATTCAATTCCCACATAGTCACATTCCGCAGCATATCCGGCAGTTGCCGGACTGACTGTAAACGCCTTTGTCAAAAGAATGTTTTCCACTGTTTTGTGACTATGCAGCAAACTCAGATAGACCTCATTTTCTGCACTGATACCACCCCACGCAGCATTCATTGCGTCAGGAATCCCATTCTTGTCATAACTGCCGATAATCAAAACCGGCAGCGGATAAAGCCATGATTTTACACCGAAATTTTTACGCATGATTTGATTCTCCTTCATATGGTGTCTGTCTATGCCCTGTTATCTGAATTTCCAGGTGCGTCACATATAGCTGTTTCTCATCTTACAAGGCTGTCAAACCTGCTTTCCGAAAGCTCAAAAGGTCATTACGGCAAGGACACCGCTCTCATTTTCAGGGAAGCTGCCAGAAACTCTATCGGCTCTGTTATGCCTGCATTTTCATTTTAGGTCTTGACTTTTAATAGTTAGTCTTTCATTGATTTGAAAACCGAGGTTATCTCCCGGTAGACAATGTTTATTGTTCAGGTTTTAACGGTCCATAGAAATAGCTGGCCGTTGCCCCACCGTCAATCAGAAAATCTGCTCCGGTAATAAAAGCACCCTTATCACTCATCAAAAGTTCCGCCACATTCGCAATTTCATCTGCGGTCCCTGGACGACCTGCCGGACACTTTGCAAACATATTTTTATAAAAATCTCCACGAGGACCGTTGAACTCGTCAAGGGCCAGAGGTGTTACCACGATTCCCGGAGAAATGGAATTGATGCGAGCGCCTTTTGCTCCCCATTTTACGGCCTCTGCCATCACTCGCTTTTCATTGCACCGTTTCGCCATCTGGTAGGCATGAAGGGTATTCTCAATCTTTTCCGGCTGAAGCATATCCAGCGAGAGAAGTTCCTCCACAGGAGTGCAGGCAAGCTGTTCATCTTCCTGTGGGGTAAGCTGCTTCATGCGGTGTCCTGACTGGCTGGAAATGGTGACTCCAACACCGCCCGGTGCAATTACCTTACCTACTTCTTCCAAAAGTACCGCAGTACCATACAAGTCAACCTTTAAGATTGCCTCAACTGGAGCCTGACTTGGCGAAACTCCTGCCGCATTTACAAGCATGGTAATCTCTCCATATTTCTGCCCCTCTGCAATCAGCCCTAAAATAGAATCCCTGCTGGACAAATCCATCTCCATCGGAACCACATCGAATCCGGTCTCATTCATAATTTTTGCGATTGCCTGGGCATTTTCCGGTTTCTTATCCCCAACAATAATCTTTTTCCCATATCCCATTCTGCGGGCAATGGCCATACCAATCTGTCCGGCTCCTGCCCAAAGCATGACTTCTTTACGCATATCTGATTCCTCCATTTTCATACAGGTAGTGTCAAGTTTCACTACCCTTTTTATTGTTTAAACCTTGATTTTACGGGA
>Cebus_capucinus_imitator_PRJNA485217_SSR047__coassemble_1813_pt1 | contig 9235 bp, 5 predicted proteins | sample Cebus_capucinus_imitator_PRJNA485217_SSR047__metabat2_high_PE_002 | metagenome-assembled genome bin Cebus_capucinus_imitator_PRJNA485217_SSR047 | reverse complement strand
TGCCTACGGAGAGGGCGACATCTATGAGTGCCCGATCTGTATTGTGGAGAGCGAGATCCACATGGTGCAGGCGTTGGAGGACATCAAGAAAGCCGGATGCAACGCGCTGGCAGTTTACCTTGGAAACTTTGGCCCGGAGATCTCAGAGACGCTTCTTGCCAAGCACTTTGATGGCCCGGTGATGTTCTTTGCGGCGGCAGAGGAGTCCGGAGACAGCCTGATTCAGGGGCGCGGCGATGCGTATTGCGGAATGCTCAACGCAAGCTACAACTTAAAGTTGCGCGGCGTAAAGGCATACATTCCCGACTATCCGGTGGGAGATGCCGCAGAATGTGCAGACATGATCCACGATTTCCTGCCCATTGCGCGGGCACTCGTCGGACTGTCCGAATTAAAGGTTATCACCTTTGGTCCAAGACCCAACAACTTCCTTGCGTGCAACGCGCCGATCAAGTGCCTGTACGATCTGGGTGTTGAGGTGGAGGAAAACTCCGAGCTTGACCTGTTCGAGGCATTTCATAAGCATGACAACGACCCCAGAATCCCGGAAGTGGTCGCCGACATGGAAAAAGAGCTTGGGGAAGGCAATATGAAACCCCAGATTCTTCCAAAACTGGCGCAGTACGAGCTGACCTTGCTTGACTGGATCGAGGCGCACAAGGGCTACCGCAAGTATGTAGCGATTGCAGGAAAATGCTGGCCGGCGTTCCAGACGCAGTTTGGCTTTGTGCCCTGCTACGTCAACAGCCGTCTGACCGGGCGCGGGATTCCCGTTTCCTGCGAGGTGGACGTCTACGGCGCGCTCAGCGAATTTATCGGAGCCTGCGTGAGCCAGGATGCGGTGACGCTGCTTGACATCAATAACACCGTTCCAAAGGATCTGTATCAGGAGGAGATCGCAGGGAAATTCCCCTACACGCAGAGAGATGTGTTCATGGGATTCCATTGCGGCAACACGACTTCCAAGAAGCTGACCAGCTGCTCGATGAAGTATCAGCTGATTATGGCGAGAAGTCTGCCGGAGGAAGTGACGCAGGGAACACTGGAGGGAGAGCTTGTCCCCGGAGATGTGACGTTCTTTCGCCTTCAGAGTACCGCAGATTCTGAGCTTCGCGCGTATGTGGCGCAGGGCGAGATTCTGCCCGCCGCGACGAAGTCCTTTGGCGGAATCGGAATCTTTGCGATCCCGGAGATGGGGCGTTTCTACCGCCATGTCCTGATCGAGAAGAACTTCCCGCACCACGGTGCAGTCGCCTTCGGTCATTACGGAAAGGCACTCTACGAGGTCTTTCAGTACCTCGGAGTCGCAGACATCGGCTTTAACCGCCCGAAACAGATGCGTTATGAGACGGAAAATCCCTTCTAAAATAGGGGGAAAAGAAAACCGCTTGCCGAATGGCAGGCGGTTTTTGCATGAGCACAGATGGAAAGATGCCTCGAAAAGTATAAAAATTCAGAAGAAAACACATGGAAAATCGATCTCATAAAAGCGATGATAAGGGAGGAAAAATTCTTACATTTTGGGAAAAGGAGAGGCTTTTATGGGGAAAAGAACACGCAGAAACGCAGTTTGTCTGTTGCTGGCTACAAACTTGGCTCTGGGGGGAGCTATTCCAGCAGGTGCTGCGCAATCCCAGGTTATTCGCATGGGGGAAGCATGTAAGTCGAAGAAACTGGAAGAAAAGAGGATTACGCAAGAGAGCGTCACATTGCTTCGCGGGCAGAGTGGGAGAATTGTTTCTTCTGAAGATTTTATTCCGGTTGAGGTGACGGTAAAGATTCCAAATCCCAACGGTGGATTTGTCCGAAATTCTGGAAGCAGCAAGATCAAACGGGAGCTGCAAGAAGGAGAGAGTGATGGAAAGCGAACGGCGGGCGATGCGGATGGAAGTCATATCGCATCGGCAAGTATTTCCGGAACAGATCTTGTGATTTCGGCAAAAGAGATGGGGCGAGTGGCGATTGTCGCGACAAATGCACATGGACAGACGCGTCAATGGGAGGTTTGCGTTCCATATGAAGATCCGGATGACCTGCCGGAGGCAAGCGCTAAGGACTATGAACGGATTCGCGGGAAGTGGAAGGAGTCACTGGTTGGAATTAATCTGGCAGAGGAGGGGAAAGAAGGACAGACGCTTCTTACCAAGATCAATCAGGACGCAAAATCAGCCTGGGAGTCCTACGATTACCGAGAAATGGACAGTTGCCCGAATATTCCGTGGTCTTTCGATAAAGGAACTGTGAGCAAAGAAAATCCCAATATCCCCTATGAGGACGATGCAGTAGAGTTTCGTCCTGCCTTTCAGCGAGTGCTTGCGATGGCAAAGGCTTATGCTGCGGTGGGAAGCGATTATTATCAGAACAGAGATCTATTGAAGGATATGATTCATATTCTCGACTATCTGTGCACGGTTTGCTACACACCAAAGAGTGAGACGGATAACTGGTGGACGTGGGAAATCGGTGTGCCAAAAGACCTTGTTCCGGCATTGATTTTGATAGGAGATGATTTGAGCGAGGAACAGAAAGAAAGGTACACGCAGGGATTGTATTTCTTCCAGCCAGATCCGTTCCATGGTGGTGCGATCGGAACTGGAAGCACTCATGCTCAGGGATACCGCCTTCAGCAGGCAGCAAACCGCGTAGATTGTACGAGAACCGCGTTGGGTATTGGATTACTTCGAGAAGACAATGATCTGGTGAATCTTGCGTTGATTGCTTCCTCCGAAGTGTTTGTGGTTCAGCAGATTGCAGACAGTACGAAACTTGCCGAAGATGGATATGAGAGCGGTTTCTATGCGGATGGCTCATACCTTGACCATGAAAAAACGCCATATGCTGGCTCGTATGGGATTGAGTTCTTGAAGGGAGCGGCAGAATTTCCCACACTTCTTAGCGGTACGCCATGGGAGTACTCCGATGAGGTTCGAAAGAATTTTGAAATTTATTTGAAGAAAGGTTTGCTTGGCAGTATGTATGAAGGGAGAATGCTCGATTTCCTGAAAGGGCGTTCCGTCTCGCGGCTCAATGCAAGCAATCAGGATGCCGGGCGCGAGGCAATGACGATTATTCTTCGCCTGATGGATATGTGCACAAAAAAGACACAGGGAGAGCTAAAAAAAGTCTTAAAGGCGTGGATGCAGATTGACAAGGATTATGTGGAGAGTATTTCCGGTGTGGAAAATATGAATGCGAAAGCAAAGGCGAGGGAGATTCTCACAGATGATTCGATTGAGAGCGTACAGAGTGGGCAGCGTCATCAAAATTATCCGCTGATGGATCGGGTGATTCACCAGGGTAAGGATTATCTGGTTGGCGTTTCCATGTATTCGGAGCGGATTCAAAATACGGAAGTGATGAATCACGAGAACCGTTATGGATGGTTTCAGGGAAGCGGTATGACGTATTTGTACAATGGCGATCGCGATCATTATAGTGACAATTTCTGGAATACAGTGAATCCGCTTCGCCTTGCGGGGACGACTGTGGTCTCGAAAAATATTGGAAATGGTGTTCCAGACAGTTCTGGATATGTGCAAGGCGGAGATTTTTGTTCTCCAGAGTCCTGGGTTGGTGGAAGTACGATCGGGGCAAACGGAATCAACGGCATGGCGCTTTCCGGAAAGATTCAGACGCGCTCGGGAGAGGGAGAACCTTCGCAGGAGTACGCGCCCAATTTCACGGGGAAGAAGTCCTGGTTTTTCTTTGGAGATCAGATTCTTTGCCTGGGAGCGGGAATCACGGATTCGAAGGATGCTTACCCGGTAGAGAGCGTGATTGAGAACCGACATTTGCTAAAGGATAAGGCGTACACATTTGTCGTAAATGGAAACGAGCGAAAACTTGCAGCACAGAAAGCGCGGACTGCGGAGATTGTGGATGGTCTTGTCGATGTGTCTGGAGAGAAACTAGAAAACGTTTCCTGGGCGCATCTAAAGAGCAGCGAGTCGGGGGCAGACATTGGCTATTACTTTCCAATACAAGACCAGGAGATTCGCGTGAGAAAGGCGAAAAACACGGGAGATTGGTCGGAAGTTGGCACGTTTGAGGGTGAGGCAGAGGAAGAATACCTGGAATTGTGGTTTGACCATGGGGTGAATCCGACGAACGCATCGTATGCTTATGTGCTGCTTCCGGGGATGAGCGTACAGGAGACAAAAACTTACGCGAGCAAGCCACAGATCCTGATTTTGGAAAATACAGACCGAGCACAGGCAGCTTATAGCAGGGAGAAAAACTTGCTGGGAGTAAATTTCTGGGAAGATGAAAAGACAACGGTGGGAAGCATTTGCGCCAATCAAAAAGCCTCTGTATTGTTGGAAGAAACAGAAGACCACATGGTTACGATTGCGGTTGCGGATCCGACGATGAAGAATACAGAAAGCATTGTTGTTGAGATTAACCTGCCAGTGGAGCGTATCGTTCATGCGGACAAGAATGTGAAAGTAGAACGGATAAAGGACACGGGTGTAAGGCTGACCGTTCACACCGAGGGATGCAATGGTGAAAGCTCTTATGCGAACATCCAATTTGCAGTCGGAATTGACCCACAGCACTCCCAACAGTCGCAATATACAGGGAATAATTTGGATGATTCGGGTGCTGGGAGTACGAAGGAGAAGAGACTTTCTTGGTTCAAAGAGCCGAGTGGATGGAGATATTGCAAGGCAAATGGAGTCAATGCAACCGATGAGTGGCAGTTGATTGACGGATTGTGGTATCATTTTGACAAAGGCGGAAGTATGCAAACAGGATGGTATCAAGACGCACTCGATGGTCATTGGTATTATTTAGACCCTGCAACTGGAAGTATGCAAACGGGCTGGATCACACTGGAAGGAAAGCACTATTATCTCAATCCAACGGTCTCACAGGCATCGTGGAGTTTTGATGAGGAAAACCAGGCTTGGAATTATACAGAAAAAGGTTTGCTTCCCTTTGGAGCAATGTGCAGGGAGGAAGAGTAAGATGAAGTAAAATAAGGAAAATCAACCGTGTTATAGGGGGCAGGACGCCGACTCGAATCGTTATATAGAATTGGCGTTCTGCTGATGAAATATTAGTGAATGATTTTTCGGTAGGTGGAGGGGCTGGATTTCATTGTGTGGGCAGGGCATTTCGTGTCCCTCCTTTCCGATTTTTGGCATAGAAAAAGCAGGATACCTTTTCGGATCTCCTGCTTGGTGTGCCGCTGGGCGGCGGGTATTTCGTTGTAACAGTTCGGGATAGGAAACGCGTCAAACGGAAAGTTGTCAAAGTAACTCAATGAGCCAGTTATCAAGGAATTGCATTTGTTCCTCGGTGTGAAACCAATGCTCTCCGTTCTCCATAATGGTAAGTGAAATATTATGTTCTAAAGCAAAATCGGAAACCGTACCATAAGAGATTAAATTGTCCTTTGCTCCATACAATATTGCTGTTGGAACCGTCCATACAAAAGGGGTTTCCCTAACATAACAAAGGTAATCCCATGATAAATTTTCTCCAAAGGCAGTTTGAATTTCTTTTTTTTCTTGTAACTCGTTTTCCGTCACATTTGCCCATAACATCATATCACAAATTAGCTTCTCCATATTTACGACGGGTGAAATAAAGAAAGCGCGTTCTATGTTTTCCCTCTGCAAAGCATTCATGGCAAAGAAAGCACCTATGCTATTTGCAATGAGGATAACGGAATGATAACCCCTGCAAGCCTTATGAAACAGGACTGGAAATTCCTCCTTTGCTTCCCACGGTGTTTGGGAGTGATAATCTAAGCCAAGCACATCGCTTTTGGGAAACAGGAATTTATAATGCTCCGCTTCATCAGGGCTGCCACCCTTCCCATGAATATATAAAACTAATTGCTTCATCAAGGCTGCCACCTTTCCCATGAATATGTAAAACGAAGTTCTTCCTTCACATAGGAAACTGCCTCCTATGGCGTTATTTCTCCTCCACCACCTGGAAGATAAAGAACTTGAGATAATACGACTCATCCGCTGCCCAGAGAATGGGATGGTCGGGGGACTGGGCTCTCTGCTCAATCTGGCGCAGACGCTTGTGCGCGCCGGAGGCTGCCTCTCGGATCGTCTTTGCAAACAGTTCCGGATCCATAAAGTGCGAGCAGGAACAAGTTGCAAAATATCCGCCGTCCTTGACGAGTTTCAGACCGCGCAGATTGATCTCGCGGTATCCCTTCACCGCCTGCTTGATCGAGGAACGGGACTTCGTAAATGCCGGCGGGTCAAGGATCACCACGTCAAATTGTTCCCCATCTTTTTCCAGTTTAGGCAGCAGATCAAACACATCCGCGCACAAAAACTCTACATTTTTTTCCAAACCGTTTAACGCCGCGTTCTTTCTCGCCTGATCCACTGCAAGCTGCGATGCGTCTACACCGAACACCTTCTTTGAGCCGGCAAGACCCGTGTTTAACGCAAATGAACCCGTGTGCGTGAAGCAGTCGAGGACACGATCCGGCTGAATCTTTCGGCAGAGATTTTGCATCGCCAGACGGTTGTACTTTTGATCGAGGAAAAATCCCGTCTTCTGCCCGTCCTTCACATCCACAAGATAGCGCACGCCGTTTTCGACAATCTCCACGTTTGTGTCAAATTCCTTGCCGATAAATCCCTTAAAACGCTCCATTCCTTCCTGAAGCCGTACCTTTGCGTCGCTTCGCTCATAGATGCCAAGAATCTCGATTCCGTCCTCTGCGAGAACCTGGACGAGCTGATCGAGGATCACCGGCTTTAAGCGGTCGATGCCAAGTGCCAGAGATTCCACCACCAGGACATTTGCAAACTTGTCCACCACAAGACCCGGAAGGAAGTCCGCCTCTCCAAAGAGGACGCGGCAGCTGGAAGTGTCCACCGTCGCCTTGCGATACTCCCAGGCATTCTTCACGCGCATTCTCAAAAACGCCTCGTCAATCACGGCGTCCGCCTTGCGGGAGAGCATCCGCACCGTCAATTTCGACTTGGTGTTGATAAATCCGTGTCCTAGGCAATATCCGTCAAAATCTTCCACGCGCACGAGATCTCCGTTTGTGAACTCGCCGCGAATCGCCTCAATCTCATTGTCGTAGATCCATGCGCCGCCCGCCTTGAGCATCCGTGCGCCGCCTTTTTTCACCTGCACTGTGGCAGTTTCCCGAAACAAATCATTCATATAGAAAAAACTCCGCCTTTCGCTTCAATTCTCGAACCATTATATCATCGCGCCCAGTCTCGTGCAATCCCCGCATTAGGAGTTCTCAAGCACCCGGATGCCCTTTGTGATGATCTGTTCCGTCAAAGAGGCGAGTTCCTCCGGCGTCTCCTGCATTCCCGACTGAATCCAGTGCTGTACCAGCCCGATGCAGCCCGATACGATAAACGAGTAGTACGCCTCAAAATAGTCCGAGTTGGACGGGCGAAACATTTCCATCCACTCCTGAAGACACTTCTCGCGCACGAGCAATTTTAACCGGGTAATGAAGTTGAGATCTCCATTTTCTCCCAGTAAAATCTCGACCAGACCGGCATTTTCCTGAACCAGATGGAAGATGTCGGCGAGCGTCTCCGAGAGCCGAACCGCCATATCCGCTTCGCGCGGTCGGTACATCAGCCGTTCCAACTCCTCAATCATGCCATTCTCCGTCTTTTCCAGCAGATCAAACACGTCCTTGTAGTGAAGATAGAAGGTCCCACGGTTGAGATCTGCCATCTCCGTCAGCTCCCGGACACTGATGTCCCGGACTTTCTTGGTTTTCATCAGCTCTGCCAGGCAGTCCTGCAAGAGCTTCTGTGTTTTGCGGACGCGCCGATCCTTTCCGTCATTTCCCATAATTTAGACCTCCAAAGTTTAAAAAAATTTTATAATTTAAAAATCAACACTTTAACTTTAAAATGTTGGTTAGTGAACAAAAAGTGAAAAATTAACGATTGTATCAAGCAACATCAGTTAGTATAATCCATTATAGTCTAGTAATCAACAGATGTCAATTATTAGAATCGTGTTGTTTTGTGAACATAAGGAGACTTGGTATGAGAATGATTCAGAAGGTGGCTGCAATTGGACTTGCGGTGACGACTGTGATGCTTGGACCTGTGAATGTTGGCGGCCTGACGGCTCTGGCAGGGGAAGGCTTTGTCGAGGAGAATGGTTCCTGGTACTATCAGGGCGACGATGGTAAGTATGTGACCGGGCAGCTCACGTTGGGCGATACGGTGTATTCTTTTGGGGCAAAAGGCACATTACGCCAGGTGTCGCGTGTGGAGAACACGGGTGGCGGAGCATATGAGGTTGCAATTCTGGATGAGGCGTCACAGGAACTCTTTGACAAGATGAATGAGGAAAAGAGCGAAGAGTACTTTGACCTCTACGATGAGAGAGAGGACGAGTACGACGGGGATGCAAGGAAGAGTTACGACCGGTATGCGACGTACCGCATGACGACCGCGTTAAACGATGCGGCGGCGGCACGGCTTGCATCTGCCCGCGAGAAGAGCTACACGAACGGCTCGATTCCTGGAGAGGGAACGGTGAAGGACTACTTAAAGAGCGTCAATTACCGTCCGCACGCGACGACGATGGAACTTTACCTGAGAAACTGCGATGACGTGGATGACGCTTGGGAGAAGTTTGAGAAGAAGATGAGCGAGCGATATGAGACGCGACAAGACCGTGCATTTTCCCCGGAATATTATCGGGAAGCAGGAATTGCTCATATAGAAGAGAACAACAAACATTCATTTATGATCATCTTGATGCGCTAGGAGTGAGAGACCATGGGAGAGAAGATGTTAAAGCATTTCAAAAAGAAAGAGGGGGGAGCAAAGGGAGAGCACTCCAAAGAGAAGGAGAAAGCCTCCACTCACCTGGCACGCTTTATCATCCGGCGAAAGGGCTGGATTGAGAGCGTCTTCTTTTTGGGATGTGTGATCAGCTTGGTATTGATGCTGTTTGTCAATGTCAACTATGACATGACCGCGTATCTGCCGGCTGATGCGGAGTCCGAGATGGGACTGGAGAAGATGCGGGAAGAGTTCGGATACCCCGGAACTGCCCGGATCATGCTAAAAGACGTGACGCTTTATGAGGCGAAACAATACAAAGACAAACTGGAAGCCGTAGACGGCGTGGATCAGATTCTCTGGTGCGACAGCACAATCAACGTCTATGCCGGGGAAGATTTCATCGACATGGATTCCATCGACGATTACTACAAAGACGGCTATGCCGTGATGGACGTGACATTTGACGAGGGCGA
>Cebus_capucinus_imitator_PRJNA485217_SSR047__coassemble_1707_pt1 | contig 10130 bp, 10 predicted proteins | sample Cebus_capucinus_imitator_PRJNA485217_SSR047__metabat2_high_PE_002 | metagenome-assembled genome bin Cebus_capucinus_imitator_PRJNA485217_SSR047 | reverse complement strand
CGCTGACAATCAGAATCTTTTTCATCTCTCTTCCTTTCCCAGCCACGCTCCAAGCTTTGCTCGCATTGCTCGAAGCGCCTTTCCTCTGTGGCTAATCTCATTTTTCTCCTCCAAAGTAAGCTGTGCAGACGTCTTTTTGTACTCCGGCAGCCAGAAAATGGGATCGTATCCAAATCCCTGCTCCCCGGCTGATTCCTGCGCGATCTCTCCCTCCATCGTCGCCTCTGTGTGAAGCACCGTTCCATCCGGAAGAATCGCCGCGATGCTGCACACAAAGCGCGCCGCCCGATTCTCTCCCTCTGCCGCATTTACGCGATCAATGATCACGCGGTTTTTGATCTCGTAGGAAGTATCTTCCCCAAGATAGCGTGCGGAGTAAATTCCCGGCTCTCCGTTTAAGCAGTCAATCACAAGCCCGGAATCGTCTGCCAGGACAATGCCGCCCGTCTGCTCCCAGACCGCTCTCGCCTTAATCTCGGCATTCTGTGCGAATGTCGTCCCGTTCTCCTCAATGTCGAGCGCGACGTTTGCTTCCTTCATCGACAATACCGGAAGATCCAAATCCGAGAAAATCTCACGAATCTCACGCATCTTTCCGCTGTTGCCTGTGGCAAATATGATTCTGTGCTCCATGTTCTTACCTCTCCGTTGACCTTTCCTTCTGTGTATAGACTTTCAGGCAAATGTTGCACGCCAAAGTCTCCTCCACGCGCTCCCACTGCTCGCCGTCGTAGCTCAAATATCCTTCCCCGTCCGTCAGATCAATCCGGGCAAGTCCGTCCCCGGCGTCATACTCAACGGCAACCGGGTGCTCGGCGTTGGGCGTCGTTATTTTCACTATTATAGCAAATTTTTCCCCTTCGTCAAACACTATTTCCCGATCCGGCAAAACGCTGTAAAATCCGGCCTCTTCCAGGCTTCCCTGCACCACTTTTTGGCGGTCATTCAGCCCATTTTTTCCATTATTTTCTAAATGGCGGCTCACATAGACCTCATAACTGCTCTGCGCCATGGTAGCGTAAAATCCTGCTCCGCTCAAGCGTTCTATCCCTTTTGCGGTGTAAGCATTTGCAAACCACGCCGTCTCCTCCCCATATCCGACCTGTCCCAGCCAGCCGCACAGATCACTCTGGTAGATTGTCTCCCCTTCTTTTGGAAACGAAATCCCCGTATAGGAGATATTATTGACGCCAATGTTTGCGTCGCTGTACGAGACGTAAAAATATCCCTGATCGCCAAAGTCCTCGCCCCAGCTGTTTAAGCATAAAAATGCGCCGTCCTCGCTCGCCTCCCCGCCAAAGTTTTCTTTCGGGTAATCGTCGTCCCAGCCAATAATCACGGAATCATGGTTGGGCTTTTGCTTTTCGGGGTAACAGTAGGCGTTCTTGTCTCTCTGATAATAAGGCGTCTCCTCCCCGTCATTGCGTATCTCGGTGTAGAGCGAACTTTGTACCCCACCCATGGTGTAGACGGCGCGCTTAATCGCCTCGTAATCTTTTTCCGGAAGAATCCGAATCTCCTGAACGTGCAGGCAGGGACGAAGCCCATCCGGGGAAATGTCGTCGCCGTAAGGATCGTCTTCCTCTCTTACCGGTCCCTGCCATGCAAGAAGATACGCCATTGACATCGTGTATTCGCCGCCCGCATCCTGCCCCAGCTCAAAGCTGTTGTGCATGGTCATGTGATCCACGGAAAACTCCATCGGGTATTCGGGAAGCAGAGAGGACTCCAAAGCTTTTAATGAGGCAAATGCCCAGCACGTCCCAAGTGAACCCTGATCTCCACTTTTTGGCGCGCGCCCGTCAAGGCGTGCATCGTAGGATCTGGGAAGAGCAATTTCTTCTGTCCGGGGGACATTCTGAATCTCCCCCTCGCTCTGTGTCGTGGTCTGTGAGGGCATCTGGTCACTTTGACAGGCAGAAAGCCCCAGGCAAACAATCACTGAGGCTAACATCCAGACTTTTTTATACATCTGCCGGTCTCTCCCGCCTTGGCGGTTTCGGGCCGTTGTATTGGTAAAAATACGTCTTTAACATACCGTTGTAGATCTTGCGGTTCTTATCTGCCTTTCGGCCGAGGTACTTTTGTGCGTCCTCGTAAGAGGTAATCAAGTACATCGACCAGCTGTCAAGCGCGGCGTAACGCTCGCCGATCTGCTGATAGAGTGCCGGAAGATTGGCTTTTTCTTCCAGTCGTTCGCCGTAGGGCGGGTTTGAGATGATAAAGCCGTACTTTTTGGGGTGACTGAGTTCGCTCACCGGACGCTGTTGGAAGTGGATCAATTGTTCCACCCCGGCACGCTCTGCGTTGGCGCGCGCCGCTCGGACGATCTCGCCGTCCGCATCGTACCCCTGAATATCGGTCGCCACGTCGAGATTTACGAGATCATTTGCCTCGTCCATCGCCTCGTACCAGCATTTTCTCGGAATCAATTCCTTCCAGTCCTCTGCAAGGAAGGAACGGTTCATGCCCGGAGCCATGTTTGCCGCCATCATCGCCGCCTCGATGGGGAAAGTTCCGCTTCCGCAAAACGGATCTACGAGAATCCGGTCGCCTCTCCAAGGAGTGAGCATAATCAGTGCGGCTGCAAGCGTCTCGGTGATCGGTGCTTTCGCAGTCAAGGTACGGTATCCGCGCTTGTGCAAAGAATCGCCGCTCGTGTCGATTCCGATCGTCACCATATCTTTATATAAGAAGACGCGCAGCGGAAAACTTGCCCCGCTCTCCTCAAACCACGTCACCTTGTAGCGGTTCTTTAACCGCTCCACCATCGCCTTTTTCATGATGGACTGAATATCCGAGGGGCTAAACAGCTTGCTCTTGATCGAGGACGCCTTTGCCACCCAGAATTTTCCATTGATGGGAATATACTCTTCCCAGGGAAGTGCCTTTGTCTTTTCAAAAAGCTCGTCAAATGTCGTCGCCTGGAAACTTCCAACTTTTAGGAGCACACGCTCCGCGGTTCTGAGGAAAATGTTGGCGCGACAGATTGCCTCGTCGTCGCCGATAAAGGTCACGCGCCCGTCCTCCACCTGTGAGATCTCATATCCCAAGTCTAAAATTTCTTTCTTTAATACAGCCTCCAAACCAAAATGGCAGGGGGCGATCAGTTCGTAAGTTTTCTTCACAAATCCTCCTATTTCAGGGAAATCTCCCGCACAACTTCATTTTCCAAAGTCAAAATCCGAAATACGCCGTCCTCAAGGAGCGCGTAAGTGTTGGGATTTCCGCCCTTTGGAATCGAGACAGATCCCGGATTCAAAATCCACACCTTACGCCCGTCCTCTGTCTGAATCGTCTTTGCCTCCAGCAGATGCGTGTGACCGTGAATCAGCACATCGCCGTCCACAACCGGAGGCAGATGATTCTCGTTGAAAATGTGACCGTGCGTGGCGTAGATTGCGCGCTCCTCAGTGAGCAGCAGCGCGTAGTCCGCCAGAATCGGGAAGTTTAAGACCATCTGGTCAACCTCGGTGTCGCAATTTCCGCGAACCGCATAGATCCGATCGCGCAGCGGATTGAGCATGGCGATGACTTCCTTTGGCGCGTACTCTTTTGGCAGGTCGTTTCTTGGTCCGTGGTAGAGAATGTCGCCCAGAAGAACGAGTCGCTCTGCCCCGGACTGCTCAAAAAGTTCCAGCATTTTCCTTGCGTAAAATGCGGAGCCGTGTATATCCGATGCAAACATGAGTTTCATGGCATTTTCTCCTTCTCTTTCTTGTCCATTCATTGTATAGCTCACAGCAGGTTTCTGTCAATGTATTTTCCCCCGTAGAATGCCATTCCACCCGCAAGATTGGCGCAGACGAGTCCTCTTTGGGAAAATGTCCGGCAAGCCATCAAACTTTTGGCTCCCCGATCGCAATAAAAGACCACCGGACGCCCCCAGGGAAGCTGCGTGCTCTGCTGCGAAAGCTCCTCATAAGGGATGTTGACGCTTCCCCGGATTCGCTCGCTCTTGTACTCTTCTCTGCTTCTTAGATCCACCACCAAAATGTCTGCGCCCTCATCGAGCATACGGTCGAGATCCCGGTAAGAGATTGTGGGAAATTTCATGGCGATTCCCCCTCATCTTGTCCACTTACTACTAGTTATGCAGCCTGTCTGTTTTGCGTGAATCGTGTGTATTTCCCCTTGCTTTTTCTCAGGAAATCAGATATAACTAGAATGAGGATTTGTGATTTCCCTTAGATTGCAGCCTCATCCTTATTAATTATTTATACTCCCCTTATGAAAATGCCGAGCAGCTCCCCTGCCCGGCATTTTTCCATCCATATTTCTAGTTATAAATTCATAAAATTCGCAGTATATTTTATGTATAATTATACAAATCGTTGACAATCATTCTATCAGCCAAATTATTTCGACTAAATTTAACCAAAACTTTACAAAATTTATTATTTACTTTATCCAAAAACCATGTTACTATGAAGACATCTGACATTGTTCACAAAAGAAATGGAGGTACATCATGAAGCAACGAAAACGTAACGCAAGGTTTTTGTCTCTGTTGCTGTCTCTGATCATGGTCTTGACCATGGCTACCGGCTGGTCCTTTACAGCCTTCGGAGCAGAAAACGACATCGTGATTCTATACACGAACGACGTTCACTGCGGTGTAGACGACAACATCGGTTACGCAGGTCTGGCTCTGTATAAGAAAGAAATCCAGGCTCAGACTCCCAATGTGATCCTTGCAGACGCAGGAGACGCCATCCAGGGCGCTCCCATCGGCACCCTTTCAGAGGGCGGTTACATTGTGGACATCATGAACTATGTGGGCTACGATTTTGCCATCCCCGGAAATCATGAATTTGACTATGGAATGCAGCGTTTTCTTGAGCTGTCCGGTCAGTTAAAGTGCGGTTATTATTCCAGTAATTTTACTGACTTAAGAACCGGAAATCTGGTGTTTGCCCCCTATAAGATGTTTGAATTTGCCGGCACTAAGGTGGCTCTGGTGGGTGCTTCCACACCCGAAAGCTTTACCAAATCCACACCTACCTATTTTCAGGATGAAAATGGAACTTATATCTACGGTTTCAACGAAGGTGGAAACGGTCAGGATCTCTACAACCGGATTCAAGAGGCTGTAAACCAGGCCAGAACCGAAGGAGCTCAGTATGTAATCCTGGTCGGTCATCTGGGCGAAGAAGGGACTACCCCCGCATGGACCTCAAGCGCAGTCATTGCCAATACTACAGGCATCGACGCCTGCATTGACGGTCACTCCCACGAGACTTATGATAAGTATGTGAATAACAAGGATGGGAAACCGGTCATTCTGACCCAGACCGGCACCAAGCTGGCCCAGATCGGTCAGCTGACCATTCAGGCAGACGGCACCATCACCACCAAGCAGATTCAGTCTGTTCCGGTCTCCGAATCCGTGGGGAAGGGTTACACCGTACAGCCCGGAGACAGTTTAAGTCGAATTGCCAAGCGGGAGCTGGGCTCTTATAACCGCTGGGCCGAGATCTACCAAGCCAATCGTTCGCTAGTCCGCGATCCCAACCGCCTATACCCCGGCATGGTTCTGAGCATTCCCGGTCAAAGCAGTGTCAACGCGGACGGCAAAGCTGTGGACTATAAGACCGATCAGTACGTCAAAACCATCCAGGCTCAATTCGACGAGACGTTAAAGACCCGGATCGGTCACACAGACGTTGAGCTGACCGTCAATAACCCCACCACCGGCGCCCGGGCAGTCAGAAATGCTGAGACGAACTTAGGCGACTTAACGGCAGATGCCTACCGCTATGTATTAGGCGCCGATATTGGTCTCTCCAACGGCGGCGGTATCCGAGCCAGCATCGCAGCCGGAGACATTACTTACAAGGACGCCCTTACCGTGTTCCCCTTCGGCAACATGGGCTGCGTCGTGGAAGCCACCGGTCAGCAGATCAAAGACGCCTTAGAGATGGCTTCTCGTAACTGCCCCGAAGAAAATGGCGGTTTCCTCCATGTATCCGGTATGACCTACACCATCGACACCACCGTACCTTCCAGCGTCCAGTTAGACGACAAGGGCAACTTCATCCGCGTCACCGGCGCCTACCGCGTCAAAGACGTCAAAATCGCCGGACAGCCCTTAGATCTTAACAAGACCTACACCGTAGCCTCCCACAATTATATGCTCAAATCCGGCGGCGACGGCATGTCCATGTTTATCGGATCCAACGTTCTCCAGGACGAAGTCATTTCTGATATGGATCTTCTCTCCCAGTACATTCGCGAGAACCTGGGCGGAAATGTAGGCGCAGAATATGCTGCTCCTGAAGGTCAGGGACGAATCACCATCATCAAATAAAGAAACGCACAGAGAGGATAGGCGCTTCGCGTTCCTATCCTCTCTTTCTATGTAAAATTCCGATCATCCAAGTACACTTGTGATCTTTACCGGAGTCCGGTAGTTCCATTTGGAAATCGTGATCCCCGACTGCGGGGTAGACGCGTGAACGATCTGTCCATTTCCGATGTACATTGCCACATGGTTGATGCGGCTTCCGTTGCTGTAAAAGAGAAGGTCTCCGGGCTGCATCTGATCTGCACTGATGCTCTTGCCCTGGGCAGCCTGTCCGCCTGAGGAGCGGTTCATCGTGATCCCGGCTGCATTTTTTAAAATATAACTGGTAAACCCGGAGCAATCCGTTCCGCTGACCGGGTTGGAACCGCCGTAGCGATACGGCCCGCCCACAAATTGAAGGGCAAAGTCAACGATCTGCTGACGCTTGTAGCTGGCGGAGGACTCCAGAGCTTCTTTCTGAATCTCTTCCATCTGCCCTTCCTCTGCGCGGCTCACCGAAACACCGTCTGCATCCGTCAGATATGCTTCCTGATCCATGTATTGAATCTTGAGTGTTCCGTTTCCAAGATCTTCCAGAACCTCAAAACTGTCTCCGTTCTGTGCATTTCCCAAAACAGTCGCGCCGTCGCTGCCCGCCGTGATATTTACCTGGTCTGCCGTGATCGTCGCCACATACGTTCCGGTTGTAAATCCCGGCCCGATCGCCGCAAATGTCGTCATCGGAGAAATTGTCATCAGCGCGCCTGCAAGCACACCTGCCTGTAAGAGATTTTTCATTGCTCGAATCATCAGTCGTTTTCCTGCCTTTCTCTGCTCTCAACGGATCTATCGCAAATTGTTACATATTTATTACATACATTACAGGACTATTATATCACTCTCCGACCTCACGTCAACCTTTTTAGAATCTTTTAACAAAATAAGTGGATAGTTTACGATTTTATTAAGATATTTTGTAGAACATCTTCAGAAAAGCGTAACTACCTTCACCGGAGTCCGGTAATTATAGGGAGAAGTCTTGATTCCAGTGCTCTCCGTGGAAGCGTGAACGACCATTCCGTCTCCAATGTACATCGCCACATGGTTGATACTTCCGCTTGACGCGCCGTAGAAAATCAAGTCCCCAGGGCTCATATTCTCAACCGTGACCTCATTTCCGCAAAGAGCTTGTCCGACAGAGGAATGTGGAATCACAATCCCCGCCGCCCGCTTCATAATATAGCGGGTAAAACCGGAACAATCCACCCCGGTATTGGGGTCTGCGCCGCCGTATTGGTACGATCCTCCCACGAATTGCAGGGCAAATTCCACAAGTTCTCTCCGGGTCTTTCTCGTCTGATCCACGGTTTCTTTCGTCTTTTCCACCAAAACCGCCTTCCCCGGCACTTTGATAAATCCCGTCGTGTCCCCGGTCTGAATCTTTGCCCAACCACTGCTTGTCTGCCCCAAAACCTCGTAAACTTCACCGCGGGCTGCCTCTGCCTGCTTCTGGGAGCGGTCGTTCGCGCTGGCGTAAACCGGGACGCTTGGTGCGTCAATTTTCACAAGATAACTGGACGTGTGCGTCACCTCCGGTGCTGCCTGTGCCGCCTGTACATTTCCAGGATTTGTAAGAAGGAGAAGCCCGCAGACGCAGGCAACTCCCATCATTTTCCAAATATGTTTCATTGATCTTCTCCTGACCATCGTTTTTGTTTCCATAATTTATTACATAATTATTACACACAATTACAAGTATATTTCTTTTTGTGCATATTGTCAAGAGCGATCCGTGTCAATATTTGGCATTTTATCTACTTTTTGGGTTGTCAAATTCGGGATTGAAGGCATAGTAATTCTTGCGATCGAGTTTATCCTGAGTAATCCGAAGCAGTTCACCAAATCTCTGATAGTGGACGATCTCGCGCTCTCTGAGGAAGCGAATCGGCTCGCACACGTCGTAATCCTTGACCACGCGCAGGATGTTATCGTAGGTGGAACGTGCCTTTTGTTCTGCCGCCATGTCCTCATGCAAGTCGGTGATCACATCGCCTTTTGACTGGAACTCGCAGGCGTTAAAGGGGATTCCACCGGCTGCCTGCGGCCAGATTCCGACCGTATGGTCAATGTAATATGGGCCAAATCCCTGCTCTACCAGCTGCTCGGCAGTCAGGTTTCGCGTGAGCTGATGGACAATCGCCGCGACCATTTCGAGGTGGCCAAGCTCGTATGCGCATAAACTCTATACGTATTTTCACGAAAAGTGTTACTTATCCTCCTCTTTCTTCTATACTATTTCAAAAAATAAAATCTTGAAATTACTTATTGAAGTTTTGTTTTTGAAATGTTATAGTACAAAAAGGGACTATTATAGTTCAACAGGAGGATTCATATGTCATTTTCAAGGGAGAAACGGGAAAATATTCGCACATACATATTGGAAAAAATTAACGATGACCAGGAGAACTTTGTTTCGTCCATCGCACAAAAGTGTAGTACTTCGCCTACAACAATACGACGTTACTTGAAATCATTGGAAGAAAGTGGAGCAATCAAGCGATGTGATAGAAAATCTGGTTATGAATTGGTTTCTACTGTAAACAAAATTTTTGAGTTTGAGCCTCAAGATACGCAACTTGAAGAAGATAGAATTTATGAAACAACACTTTTTCCGATCATTCGCGATTTGCCAGAAAATATTCAAAAGATCTGGGGATATGCGTTTACAGAAATTATGAATAATGCGATAGAACATGCAGACGCCCATGTTATAAAAGTGTGGATTACTCAGAATGCGCTAGATACACTGGTTTTGATCCTTGATGATGGTGTAGGTATTTTCAACAAACTACGTGCATACATTTCAAATAAGGAGCATCAGGAGGTCTCTCTTGATGATGCAGTATCGGCATTATTCATCGGGAAGTTGACTACAAATTCCGAAAAACATTCCGGAGAAGGGATTTTTTTCTCTTCTCGTGTCACAGATGACTTCATCATTGTTTCATCAGGAAAAGTTTTTACTCATAACCAGTATGATGTCAGCGAAAAATGGGATCTGGGCTCCATTGATGACAATATAAGTAAAATGGCTGCGACCACTGTCATGATGAGGCTTTGCAACAACTCAAAGCGAGAACTTAGGGAGGTGTTTGATATGTTTTCGACAATAGACGATGGTTTTTGTAAGACTCAAGTTCCTATTAAAAACATGATAACTTCAGGGTTCCCTGTGTCACGTTCACAAGCGCGAAGATTATGCAGCGGCTTCGACAAATTTGAAGAAGTTGAACTCGATTTCAAGGGAATTGACGAAATCGGACAGGCCTTTGCACACGAAATTTTTGTAGTATACAAAAGGAATTACCCCTCCGTTAAATTTACAGTCAAAAATGCCAACAAAAGAGTATCCGGCATGATTGCTCACGTCCAGAATAGCATTTGAGCGTTTTTAGTGTTTTCTCAGAAACTTCCCCTGCTGCAAAGTAGGGGAAGCCTTGCTAAATCATGTTAAAAAGGGGAGGATTTTTCCCAGTCTTAGTTCAAGCTACTCTTCCCTCTGCCTTATGCTCCCGGATACATCAACGCACCGTCTTTATCCGGGGTCAGTGTGACTGGCTCCGTCACCATTTTCCCGTCTGCACCCAACACATACCACTTCCCGTCAATGGTCTGCTGTCCGGTCAGCATTGCGCCGTCTGCCCCCAGATAGTACCAGTTGCCATGATACTGATACCAGGTGTTCGTTACCATCAGACCATCACCACGGAACCAATACCACTTACCGTTATCGCAATACCAGTCGTTTTTGACATATCGTCCGCCGTCACCCAGATAAAACCGC
>Cebus_capucinus_imitator_PRJNA485217_SSR047__coassemble_1681_pt1 | contig 10489 bp, 1 predicted proteins | sample Cebus_capucinus_imitator_PRJNA485217_SSR047__metabat2_high_PE_002 | metagenome-assembled genome bin Cebus_capucinus_imitator_PRJNA485217_SSR047 | reverse complement strand
TACCCCTGTTTTTGTTGTACTTTTGTGGTACTCGCTCTGTTAAACTGGAAATATCCAGTAAAATAGAGGAGGAGACGAATGAGGAAAAGCAAAAACAGGGGTATTTTGCGCGACTTGCTCAAACGGGGAACGGCACTCGCGCTATCCGTTGCCATGGGCGCGCTCGGACCGATGCAGTCGCTGGCGGCAGTTGGAGCGACGAAACAGAATACACAGGAAGAAAACCAGAATATTCTGGACGTACTCAATGCCATTACCGGGGACACTGAGACGACGATGGAAGTCTACGAGCAGTTGAGGGCGTTGAACTTGACGGACGAGGACGGCAACCTCATCACGCGCAAGATGCAGGTTGACGGCAAGGAGATGACGGTGCAAGAAGTACTCGCTATGATTGAGGGCGGGGCAGACCTTAGTAAGACCGTGACCGTGGACGGGACGACACTTACGCTTGGCAACTTGCAGACGATGGCAAAGATCGAGGCGGAGCTTGCTCGGATTCAGGAGACGTACTTTAACGAGAACGTGGAGTTGACCGATGAGCAGAGAGAAGCACTCGATTCGCTTCGCAAGCAGCTCAGCGAGGACGGAATCACGATCGACGGATTCGCAAGTCTGGAGGACGAGGTCAAGTTTGCATCGGGAATCAACCACGACGCGTACCTGACGGTCAGCTCGGATCAGGACAAGGACGGGGAGCAGAATCTTGTCTATGTACAGAACGAGGAAGGCACGGTCACGTTTCACGTGAAACTGAGCGAGCCGCAGGGGCAGGACGTCTACTTCTCGGCAAGGACGATGGACGGAAGTGCCAAGGGTGGCGTAAACTTTACTCCTCTTGAGGAGACGGAGTACAAGATCCCGGCAGGCGAGACGGAGTTCACGATCCCGATCGAGATCAAGAAAGAAACGATCGGCTGGGGGAAGGATCAGGGCGCGTGGCGCGGGACGCACGTCTTCTTTTTACAGCTCAACCAGCCCAAGGGGACGGGTTTTCGCGAGAGCGCGGACGGAGAGGATCAGAGCGCGATTCTCTATCGGATTCAGATCAAGAGTGAAGAGCTAAATGTTCCGGAGGGGAGTTTGGAGTGGGCAAGACCGAGCGGTTCTGAGTGGAAACCAGAAGAAACGATTCAACACTCCATCTCAAAAAAGGATTGGGAGTGGATCGATCAGGTCAAAGACCATGGATTTTTGGTGTTTGAGAAGGATGTTGCACCATGGAATTCTTCTTGGTATTATATCGAGAAATTTGGTACACCTACTCGATTCTTTTATACAGGTGATTCCTCTGTGTTACTTGATGGAAAAGAGCTGTTTCCAAGAACTACGCAGCTTGGATTTGATATCGGGAAATTGCGTACAGAACTCGAAAAAAACCGATTTTATCCAGGCAAGAATGCAATAGAGGGACTAAAGGGATATGCGCCGGAAGCTGTTTTTCGTGATCCAGAGTTTTTCCAGCGCATGAGAGAAAATGGAATAAAAGAGTCAGACAGTCGGAAAAGCAGAGAGCGGGCGATTCGAGACTATGCAAATTTGAAGGACTTAGATGCAGGAATTTATCAAAAATTGAAAGAAAACCAAACAATTACGGTTTCTGCTACCGTAGCGAATTATAATGCACCATTAGGAAGCTCTTCTTTAATGGGGCTTTTGACAGATTATGTCTTTGAGCTAGGTATCAGGCCCATTGATCCAAAGCTCAAACAGACTTTTAGTGGAAGCTACCATGTGGGTGATTATTTTCCGGTAGAACTCAAACTGAATCAACCGGCAAGATTGAAACTTTCTACAGAGTATTTTACAGTTCAAGAAGCACGAAGCTCAATTTCGGATGAGTACACGCTGATCGGTCAGATTGGGGAGGAGGAGCTATACACACCAAAGTCGGATAACGAGCGATTACAGTCAGAGGGGATTGCAGGAAGCGATTACTGGAAATACTTTAGTAGCATCACAAAAGATGATGATACGATGGTAGGAAAAAATCGTTTTGATCAATACGCTACAATCAAGAGCGAAGTAAGCGATGATTGGGAAATCAAAACAACGCTGGATGACGTTCTGAGTCATGGCGGCGTCTCGATGCCGATCTTTGAGGAGGCGATCCTTCCGGGGCAGAAGAGTCTTCGCGTTGTCGCACCGATTGCGGATGGAGCATATTCATATCTTGCAAGCAGCGGAACAGCACAAGACGCAGAAGGGAACTATTACTCGACGCGCCTGAGTATCTCGAATGATGGCGAGCACTTTTTCCCGCTGTACTTTGCGGACGCGGATGGCAATTACACGAACGATCAGGCGGCAGCTTTGATGGCGGAGATCCCGCTTACACCAAACGTCAGTACCAAGGACGTCACCAAGGCAGTCGAGCTCTACTATATGGGAGAGGATGGCAAGCCGAAGTATGTGGTGACGGATCAATACAGCACCTACACGCAGAAACCTGCAATCCTTTTGACGGCAAACGATCTGGAGATTCTCTATCCGCAGGATTACCCGGAATACACGGGCTTGGAGAAGGAGATCGTCTACGCGGACGAGGAGGGAATCGAGTCCCGCTTAAAGCTCGATTGGCAGATCAAGGAGGAGAGCGCGGGCAAGGACTTTACCTGGAGAGACGACCATGCTTGGAGTACGGCGGATGAGCAGAGCGCGAAAGTCGCAGCGATTGACGAGAAGACGGGACAGGTCACGCTGACCGGAGCCGGAGGCGTGGCGAAGTTTCGACTGACGGCAACAAACGGCGGGACGAGTGCGAGCGGCGAGGCGGCGGAAGGCTACTGGATTGAGACAAAGCCGATCCGCATTGGAGTTGGATACACGCCGTTCTTGACGATTGATGAGAAGGTTGGCACGGTCAGCATTCGCGCCGGAGAACCTGCGATCGTCAAGTGGTCTACGAACCTCTTTGACAAGGTCGGAGAGGCGAAACACAACCCGAACGCAGAGACTGAGATCACATTTACAATCTACGAGGCAAAGTACGACGAGAATGGAACACTCCTTCCGGTGACGGAGGAAGATAAGGTTCTGGAAGAGACGGTAATTGGAACGCAAAACAAGCCCGTCTTTGAGCAGTCGTTTGAGGGTCTGGAGCGGATCGTCGAGAAGGGTCGCCACAGCTATGTTGTTGTGGCAAGAGCCGAGGTCGATCAGGCGATCGCACCCGGAAACTGGGAGCCTGTGGAGGCGACGGCGTACATTGACGTGCAGGCGCGCCCGGCGCAGATTGCGATCAGCCGCCCAAGTCAGGGAACGACGATCACCGATCAGGGAACGAGCCTCGTCTTAAATTGGAACACGCAATATGTGGACAGCGTAAACGGCGCGCAGGTTGCGGTAACGGTGACGGACAACGACACGAAGGAAGCAGTCTTAAACGTTATTGATACGGTTAAATCCGACATCGAGAACGGACAGGGCAGTTTTGCAATCACGGTTCCGGACGGCGGATTTAAGCGCACCTTCACCGTGGAGGCAAAGATCAAGAACGAGCAAGATACGGGATGGAGTACGGATTCCTATGTTTTGAGCGTATACGATGATGACAGCTTAAAGATCCTCGTGGACGGGGAGGAGATCGCCGAGGGCGATGAGATCCTTCTGAGCAACCGGGAAGCCATCTCAAAGATGACGCAGGACGACATTCTCGCGCTCAACCGCGAGATCCGCTTACAAAAGAGCATTTCCATCAACTCCAAGGAGTACGCGTGGAAAGACCTGGCGGATCGGATGGAGTGGGCACTGGAGCAGACTTCCAAGGTTTCCTCGATCAACTACTTATATGGAAGCCAATACCGCGATATTGAGAAGTTAAACTTTGAGACGTATGCACCGCTTGACGAGTTCTTGTTCTCCGGACTTTTGGATGGAGAGGCGAAACTGACGGTGCGCCACCAATTTGCATCCGGTCTTGAGGCTAGGGCAAACGTTACGGTCGAGACCTTAAAAGACCGTCTCTACCTCTTCCAGTTCTATCCGGCGCAGAAGACGCAGGTGACGTACACGAACGGAGAGGGAGTTACGACAACGATCGACTCGGACGAGACCGGACGGGCGGCGATCTACGAGGAGAGCGGAATCCACGGAGACATCTACTTAAAGAGCGGCGAGAAGAACGACGTCTACGTCGGAACGATCTTTGAGGAGACGCTTGTATCCTCGGAGAATGACGCGGCGACTCTGGAGCTCTATCCACTCAACACCTTACAGCTTCGTCGGGTGGCGCAGGTTCCGGTATCGTTTAAGAAGCCGGACGGAACACCGTACCAGGGTAAGATGACGGTGCACGGCGGCGCGGTGGTAAACGGCAAGTACGAGGAGGAAGTCCTTATCGACGGAAAGGATGGCAAGAAGGGATTCTCGGTTGACCTTGGAACGAGCGGAGCGCACACCTTCCAGTTTGACTTGACGCAATTTGCGAGCGAACTCTCATCACTCAGCAACATCGAGTTCTTGTTCGAGCTGCAATTCGAGGACGACGCGTACCAGCCGATGTTCCTAAACATTGACGGAAGTCTCAATGAGCTGAATACGATCAAGACCGCGGAGCGCGTCAACAACTTGATCGCACACGATAAGAAAGACAAGAAAGAGCCCGTCACCGTGGTCCGACGCTTCTATTATAACGGTGAGGCGGAGGGCGGATTCACCAACCTGCTCGGCGTGAAGGGAAGATTTGGTCCCAGCACCACGGTTCCTGCGGTGACGTTAGAGACCCTGGCAATGTGGTGGGGAAATAAACCCAGCGCGGAGGACGCAGATAAACAGCTTGTCTACACCGATTCTTACGGCGTGAAGATGCCGGCGCAGAAATTCGAGGTTGTGGAATATCCCTTCCTTACGATGCCCGTGATCCGAAACACCATGGTGCTTGACGAGGCGGCGATGAAGGAGCTAAAGCTGGGAGTCGCCAACAGCATGACGATGGAGCTTGAGTACCGCGACAACGAGAAACAGGTTGCAAGAAGAGAGTCTTCCGGGCTGCGGCTGACCAACTTTATTGGAATGGATGAGGCGAGCGATTCTGACCGATTGACGATGGTACTCTCTGAGATGCGAAAGGCCGGAAGTCAGAACACGAACACGAAGTTTAAGAACTCCATGATCGGTCTGGGACTCAATCTTGCGACGAAGGTGGGAATTGAGAGCGACTACATGACCTTAAAACTCACCCCAACTTCCGACCCGACGTACTTTAAAGGATTTGTGATGCTCGGCGTCAACAAGATCGAGAAAAATGAAGTAGAGGTTGTCAACGATTATGGGACACAAAAGGGCGACTTGAATTATAAGCCGGGATTTAGCGAGGTCAAGGGCGTTTTCCAAAATGGACTTGCAAACGAACTCAAAGAGGCAAAGACTTTGACGAAGTATGCGGCGTCGATGCTCAAAGATCAGGGCAAGCGCGGAATACAGAATGGATTTGCATCCAACGGAGCACTCAAGGAGGGAAGCCCAAGTTACGCGCTTCAGGGATACTTTGAGACGGAAGTCTACTACGACTACGACAACAACTGCTGGGAGATGGCAGTCTTAAACGGCGGCTTTACGGTCGGCGGCGGCTACGGAATGGACTGGAAGTGGAACGCTTCCGTTGGCCCGGTTCCCGTACTTGCGGAGCTGGGACTTGGCGCGAGTCTGCTGGTGGACTTCCAGGTCGCGACAGACCGACAGGTTCATGCAAACGACTACATGACCGAGCTGCGTCTGATGGCGTACTTTAAGGCATTTGCCGGATTGGGATTTGACTACGCGGTGATCGCGTTAAAGATCGGTCTTTATGGACAGATCAACCTGGACGGAAGAATCAATTTCTTGAATGCAAAGGGCTCTCCGGTAAAGGTTGGATATTATCTGGGCGGAGACGGAGAAGTCGGAATCAAGTTTGCGATCAAGATTCTCTTTATCAAGTACAGCAAGGTGCTGGTCGGCGTGAAGGGAGAGATCGGAAGCATCAACAACAAGACGTACCAGACGAACGAGGAGTATTGGAAGAAGGTCAAGAACGGAAGAAGCGGTCAGGAGTATCCGATGATCCCGGCGTCGGAAGAAGAAGTTACGACGGTTACGACGCGGCAGGCAGCGCGGGCGCGTCTGGTGGCACACTCCGACGAGCTTGACATGAACATCTACGAGATCCCGATCGACGGACGTCTGGAAGAGCGAGATTACTTAGACACCTTTGAGCGCGCCTGGATCAGCGAGGACGTGCAGGAAGCACAGCTTGCTGCAAAGGAGCGGGAAGCGGAGAAGCAAGAGGCAGGAGCATTTGCCAGAGTAAAGAGATTCTTCGGACTTGCACCGGCTGTGGAAACCGAAGATGAGACGGTGGAAATCGAAGGCGAGAACGTGGCGAGCGTGTGGACAAACGCTTACCCGGAAGCGAACCCGGTTGTCAGCGACGACGGCTACTTTATGGCGTACCTGACCGACCAGGGGGAGAGCGATGTAACGAAGACGCGCGTGGCGGTTCGCACGGCAGAGAGCACGGGCGACGGAGAGGTTCTTGACGCGGGTGGATTCGGGGACAGCTACTTAAAGATGGCTGGAAGCAAGAAGGATGCGACGGCAGTGTGGAGCCGCGTCACGATGAACATCAAGAAAGACCCCGGCGCGGTGGTGACGGATTCTGAGCAGTCGCAGATGATGACCTCCACGGAGATCATGGCGGCGCGCTGGAACGAGAATGAGGAGAAGTGGGAGCTTCAGACACTCACGGACAACGCGATGGCGGATCTGTCCCCGGCGATTGCGACGAACGGAACGAAGGCTGTCGTGATGTGGCGGCGCGTTGCGGGAACGGACAGCAGCAATGTGACGAACTTTAACGCGCGTGACGAGATCATCTACCGCGTGTACGATGCGGCGCGTGGCGGCTGGACGGACGAGAAAGCCTGGGGACCGGAGCGGATTCTCTACAACGGAACGAGCGGCGCGGTTGCAGGACTTGAGGCGGCGATGCTTCCCGACGGCACGGCGGCGGCAGTTTACACCGTGGACACCGGATCGGAAGAAAAGCGCGCAGGCGGCGACACGTCCTCGGCACAGGTAGACGAGACGACGGGCGACGTGACCTCCGATATGGAAGTATTTTACAGTGTAATTAACAGGGATGCGTTTGACGAGGATGATGCGAATACGGTGACAACGGTTCGCTACACCACGGACGAGTACCTGGATGAGAACCCGCAGATTGCGGCAGTCTCTCTTGCAAGTGCGGATGAGCAGGCAAGATCGCGTAAGGCTCTCTTTGGAGCGGCGGATCGCACGTTTGGCGAGACGCTTGACGTGATGAACGAGCAGATCGAGCAGGCAAAGGACGACGGACGGTTCGTGATCGGCTGGCACAGCATCCAGAAGTTTAACGGCGTACAGCAGGAAGACATCCGGTTGGCGGCATTTGACCGAAACGGCGTGCTGGAGAGCAGATTCCCGGCGGCTGTGAGCACGATTGCCAACAATTCCGGTGCGAACATCAGCGCGAACTTCCGCTTCAGCAAGGGCGCGGATCGGATCGAGGAACTCTCGATTCTCTGGGACGAGCCGGCGATGGAGGTCGAGGAGACGACGGCTGAGAGCGCACAGGATGAGGGCGAAGAGCAGGGACTGACCACGAAGGAATACGACGTGATGCGGGCAATGCACTTTACGCTCGATGAGGGCGTGTACAAAATGACGGCGGCGCAGGTTCTCGCAAAGATGGGAACGGGCACGACGATTGAACATTTTGACGCGTTCGTTGACAACGGAGAGGTGAACGCCTATATCCTTGGAAGCCGATATGACGGCGAAACCTTTGAGGAGATTCCCGTGGACTACGGCGAGGAATCGAGCGAAGAGACGGTTTTAGTCGCAGCGGCAGAGTCGAGAATCTACCGAGCAAGCGCGGGATACAGCGATAAGCTGGAGATTGACTACGCGGTGGCAGACTACAACGTGATTTACAAAAAGTCCGACATTCCGGTGCAGATCGGAGTGACGAACATGGGAACAACACCGGTTGAGAGCGTAACGGTTCACCTTGCAGACGAGGAGAAGACGCTGGATGCGGATAGCGGATTTACCCCGCTTGAACCGGGCGAGAGCCGTGTATTGACGGTGATGTATCGCACGGATGGTACGATTGCGGACGTGGATTACAGCGTGGACGCGAAGTTTGCGGAAAGCAAGAATGTTGTGACGACAAAGGCTGAGGAAGCGTTGGCACTGGATCTTCCAGATCTTGGAATCTCTGCTCTGGAGGTGAAGGCGGAGGAGAACGGAGAGCGTCTGATTCAGATCGCACTCTACAACGCGAACGAGGCAAAGATCGCAGAGTCTGAGCATGAAAGAATCGTGAAATTAGGACTTTACACGGATTCGGAGTGCACGGAGCCCGTGGACGCAAAGTACCTGACGAAGGTGCAGGCAAGAAACGGCGCGGATGCGGCGATTCAGGAGATCACAGACGAGACGGAGCTTGAGCTTGTGGATGACGGTATGTTTACCGTGCAGTACCGCTTTGATGTGGCTTCGTTTATCAAGGAAGCGGATCCGGAGAACGATTCGTTCCGCACGGACGGAGAGATTCGCGACAATGGCTTACAGCTGTACGCGAAAGTCTGGGCAGAAGACGCGGACGGTTCGGAGTCGGAGACTGTGGACGAGTTTATCACAAGCAACAATATGCGTTCCGTCAAGATTGAGAGCCTGATTGAGAAGACGGGCGGCGAGCTGGTCAGCATTGATACGGCACTTCGCAACTTCTTGGAAGAGGAAGAGACGTCCGGCTCTGAGGTGACGGTGAACATCCAGAACAACTCGATTCAGGAAGAGACTTCCGGAAACGTGATCGTGACCTTGCTTGACGCAAACGGTCAGGTGATCGAGGCGCAGCAGCTCTACCAGAAGAACAAGCCGAACGAGAACTTCGGACTGCTCTCGATGAAGGGCGAGGAGAAGCGCGAATTGACCTTTACCTTTAAGAAGCCGGGTGCGGCGGTCAAGGCATATTACAGCAATGACGTGCTCGACACGGACGCAAAGGTGAGCCAGATCACACTTGAGAACACGGGACTGAACCTGGAGTCCTTTGAGGAGTATCCGGGCAACGAGAATATCCGTGTGGCAAACGTGGATACCTGGGACTTAAATGGCGGTCAGCTGACGGTGCAGGGAACCGCGCTGGAAGGCGCGATCCAGGTTGACGGAGCGACGCAGCTTGAGAACGACCAGATGGATATTGGCTGGTATCTCGGAAACGTGACGCTTCGACCGGGCAAGGTGAGCCAGGTTGTCATCCAGACGATTGAGACGGATGAGCAGACGGGCGAGAGCAAACCGATCACTTACATTATCAACATCATCAACCGGGCTGGGGAGGAAACCTCCTCAGCCGAGGAAGGGGGGAACGCGGCATGAGAGGACAGGCAAGAACACCGGAGCGCGGACAGGGACAGCGAATCTGTGCCCTTGGAATGGCGGCGTTGATCACGTCCATGGAGCTGTTGGGAAGCTTTCTTGCGATCCCGGTTCACGCCGCAACCTTTTCGGCGGATGAAACTTCCAGGACTTCCCAGGTTCGCAGCATCAACCTGGGAACGAAGGGGATTGCAAGCCCTGCCACGGCGTCGGACGCGTGGTCGGGAGATTATCTCTATTATGGAGATTACTACCAGATCGCCTCGCCGACGCAGGCGGACAAAGAACCGGTTCGCTGGAGAGTGCTCTCCGGCGGGGACGGGGAAGACCTGTTCGTGATGGCGGATCAGGTACTTGACCAGAAGCTGTTTATGGCGACAAAGAGCCAGGCAGTTTCCTGGGAGAAGAGTCAGGCAAAAGAGTGGATGAACGGGGAAATGTTTACGGAACTGTTCGATCGCTCGGAGCGGGAAGCGGTTGCCCTGACCGAGGGCGGCGGCACGCCAGATTCGGTTGTCGAGGCGGAGAACTTAGAGTACCCGGTTGCCACAGACGCGCAGGCAAAGACGCGCACCTACACGAACCCGGATGCGGACGCAAAACTCTTCCTTCTCTCCTACGAGGAGGCGACAAGTCCGGAGTATGGGTTTGCGGCAAGCGGCTGGGAGGAGGAGAATCCGACGCGTGTACTCACGGCAACGGACTACGCCAGAAGTCAGGGAGCGGATCTCGCGCTTGACGGGCGCAGCGCGTGGTGGTTACGTTCCACGTGGAACGAACGCCCCTACGATGCGGCGTCGATTGACATTGACGGATGGTACGGCGCGGATATGGCGTCAGAGATCGCGGTCAACGGACTTGCCCCGGCATTTCACCTGGACGAGGAGAAGGTGCTTTTGACCTCTCTTGCTCAGGGCGGAAAACCGGAAGGCGCGTTTGGCGAGTTTTTGAATGTGGAACATTTGCAAGAAGAAAACCAGGAGTGGAAGCTCACGATCAAGGACGAGCGTCACGAAGGCTTCCGGCTGGCTGCGGGAAAGAACCTCAAGGAGACGGACTATGGATATTACCAGAAAGCCGC
>Cebus_capucinus_imitator_PRJNA485217_SSR047__coassemble_1651_pt1 | contig 10840 bp, 9 predicted proteins | sample Cebus_capucinus_imitator_PRJNA485217_SSR047__metabat2_high_PE_002 | metagenome-assembled genome bin Cebus_capucinus_imitator_PRJNA485217_SSR047 | reverse complement strand
CGCACCCATTCCCAGCTTTCCGGTATCTCAAACGGCAGCTCATCGTCGATGCAACGCTCGATCCCGTCCAACTTCTCATAATGAGAAGTATCCCTTCTGAAAATGACAGATTCGTGCTTATCTCGCTTGATTTTGCCAGCCTTGATGAGCTGCTCCTTCTCAGCCCGAATGCGCTCCAGCAGAACGGATGCCGATTCATCAGACGAATCTTGCGGAACGAGCTTGCCCTGAACCGCCATCTGGAGAATAGATTTCTTAAACTGATCAGGAAAGTGCTCATTAAGAGTACATAACGTAGTATTTACATCATTATATTTATTTATAAATGGAAGTGTTTTATCAAACTCCATGACAATTCTTCGCTGCTCTTTCACTGGAGGTATTGGCAGCAGACAATCGCTTATTATCTCAAGTGTTAGGTTAGGAATAGCCGTAATTTTCTTTTGGGTTGTCAAGAGCTTCTGTATCTTTGGAGAATTTATTGCATATACCAGATACTTTAGGTTTATGAATTTTTCACCACCAATTATACGAATTATTGATATTGCTTGATTTGCATTGAGTGGTAAATCTTCTGCTCGAACTATAGCTGTCCGACCCAAAGTACCAGCAATGGTAATGAGCAAATCATTTTCTTCTAAAATAGAACGCTTCAATCCTCCTCTATGAGTTATTTCATCTATAAATCTAAGATTCGACGTATCAAGACAGTCCATCCCATTAACATTTTCAGCTCGCAAAAACCCAATCCCATTTTTGACATAGGCTGTGTTCCCACCTCTCGGAGTTGTCCCTTTGGTTACAATGGAACTAATTGAAGAAATTCTCACCCACTCCCAACTCTCCGGTATCTCAAACGGCACCTCATCAGCGATGCAAACCGGCTCATTTTTGCCCACTTTCTCATAAGGCAAATTATCAGAACCAGCCCAGCAGCATTTTCTTAATCGAAGTGCATCCTTAATATCACCTTTTCTTTCCTACACTTTCGATGATAAACCTTCAGCCGCCCATCCGGGCGGCTGTCACTTTCTTCTATATACTCATTTCCCAATATCGCTCAAAAAAATCGCTTGTCGAAGAGCCCGCTCCGTCCGTAAACGAGATCGCCTCCCAAAGTCCTTCCTCGAATACAACCGGGTGTTTTTCCGCAAAGGGCGCGTAGATCTTCTGGAAAGCGGCATTTTTCTTCTCCTGCACCAGCTTCTCCTTTCGCGCCTGCGTCGCTTCCTCATCGTATCCGTTGGCGCATTGGAGAATGTAATAAACGCCGTTCTCCTCCACGATTCCGCTGACTTCGTCCGTGTCCATCGAAAACGCCATGTGCTCCACAGGGCCGGGGCTGTCGGAACGCTCCATCACCGTCGTATTCTTCACGTCCTGCCCCAGGGAAGCCGCAACCGACGCAAAGCTCTTCCCACCCTGAATCAGTGCGAGTGCTTCCTCTGCCTGTGTCCGCTCGGAAAATGTCATCTTTCGCACCTCAATCACCTTCGCCTGCGCGTCGCTGACCTCCAGATTCTCCTGCTGCGTCAGCTGCGCCATCAAGCGGTTCGCTCGATAATATTGCGCGTAAAGCTCATAGACTTCCTCCTCGGAAGCTCCGATATACGCTTGATCCTGCGCTGAGAGAGATTGCCAATACTCCGTCGCCAATCGCCGGATCGCGTCCTCTTCCCGGCTCGTCAGCTCCAGCCCCTTCTCATCCGCAAGAAGGCTCATCACCGTCATCTCCTCAAAGAACTGCTGAATCTGCCCTTTGAGCCGCTCCTCAAAGGATCCTTCCCCGTCCCCGCCGGTTGCCTCCCAGAAGGCCTCTCCGTAGATATTCTGGTAGCGGTTTCGCTCCGTGGCGGCAACCACCATCACCTGACCTCGCGTAAACGGATTCTTCACCGTCCCTTCCAGCGCGTGTCCCGTACCGGAACAACCCCAAAGCCCCAGAATCAGTGCGATGAAGAGAACGAAATTTCTGACCCCTGCTCTCACAGCAGCTCTCCCAAGACTTTCAGCACACCAAGATTTTTCGCGCTGTCTGCCTGAAAACGCGCGGCGCGGCGCACCTCGTCCGTCGCATTTGCCACCGCAAAGCTGTAATACGCTCTTTCAAGCATTTCCAGATCATTTTGCTGATCGCCAAACACCAGCGTCTCTTCCGGGCGAATGTCCAGACTTTCCTGAAGCGTCTGAACCGCCCATCCCTTGCATACGCCTTTTGCCATGCAATCCATCCACATTTCCCCGGACATCGTCACCTTCATCCGCTCCTCAAACAACTTGCGGATTCCGGCAGCCTCCTCTTCGAGGTTGTGTGCCTTGTAGATCGACAGCTTCACGCAGGGCTGCGTCAGATCGCGAAGATCCATCACACGGTGAATATTAAACTTGTAGCCGTCACGCATCCAGCGATAAAGTCCGTCATCCGAGGAATCCATGTAATCGCCATCCTCTGCCGCGTAGATCGCGCTCAAAGCCGGGTGTTCGCGCACCGCATCGAGCAGTTCCCGAACCAGCGTCGGCTCAATCGCATTGACAAACAGGCTGCGCCCGCGGCATCCCACATACGCGCCGTTGTTGGCGATGTAAAAGATCTGATCCTTGATTGGCTCAAATGCCTCCGTCACACTCGCGACAGGGCGTCCGCTTGCCACGGCAAAGTGAATCCCCTTCTCGTGCAGCTTGAGAATCATGTCATAATACGCCGGGTCAATGGCAGGACTTCCGTCCGGTGCCAAAGTGCCGTCCACATCCGAAACAATCAATTTAATCATTGCACTTCCTCCATCATTGCCTTGCACTCCTGGCACAGCCGTCCCAGGGGCAATCCAACCACGTTGCTGTAATCTCCCTCAATCCCGCGAATATGTGCCGCAAACCGCCCCTGAATGCCGTAAGCTCCGGCCTTATCAAGCGGCTCGCCGCAGTTTGCATAGTCGAGAATCTCCTCCTCGCTCATCGCATATACCTGTACATTTGTACACTCTGCAAATGTCCGCGTGACGAGTCTCTGATCCGCACAGACGGCAATCAACGTCACGCCCGTGTATACCTGGTGCGTTCGCCCCGCAATCGTTCGGATCATCTGCGCCGCGCGCTCCGGCGTGCCAGGCTTTCCCAGAATCGTACCGTCCACGGCAACCACAGTATCCGCCCCGATCACAAGCGCGCCCGCCGGGCATTTTTCAGCAACGTCTCTTGCCTTCTCAAGCGACAGCTCCATCACCAGCTTATCCGGCTGCGTCTCCTTGCTCGTCTCCTCGCAGCCGCTCACCATCACGCGGGGCGTCAGCCCGATCTGTGCCAAAAGTTCTCTTCTTCTCGGAGAGCCGGACGCAAGCACCAGCTCTCCCTTCCAATCCTGAATCGTTCTCATCCGTTCACCTTCCGTCTCCCCACTGTCTCTCCTTCTTCCTCCTCGCCGCTTAACCGCATCCGGATGCAGCGCGCAAAGTCCACCACATAAAATGCCATCAGTCCTAGAGCCAACGCCCGATCCACACGCCCCGGAATCAATCCAACTGCGTGCTGAACCTTCCTCTCCAGGAAATAAAAGAAAAATAATCCCAGAAATCCCCAGGCAATGCTGCTCTCCAGGCAGATAATCCCCCGGTAGTTAAACCGTTTGTGACTGTAATCCCACCAAAATGCCCCGAACAGGCGGATCATCACGTTGGCGGTCACAAGTTCCATGGTCGTCGCCATCGCCATCGATGCGGTGTAAAGCTCCAGCGGCTTTCCGGAGATTGGTCCCAGAAGATACGTCGCTCCGAGCGCGCCAAAGCCGTAGATGATGCAAAATGGCCCGTGCCCGAATCCGCGGTCCGTCACCGGACGTTTGTACTCCCAGGTCAGCACCACGCACTCCAGAAGATACCCCAGAAAGCTGTACAGAAAGAAGCAGTTAATCGTGCGAAAAATGTTCATGTAAAATCTCCCATTTTAGTACCAGGTGTTGGCGACCAATGCAAGCACGATTCCAAGAATCGCCCCCATCAGCACCTGAAGCGGGGTGTGTCCGACGTACTCTTTCAACTTCTCCTGAAGAAGCTCCGCGTTCAGTTTGAGCGGATTCTCCATCAAGATCGAGTTGAGCAATTTTGACTGTTTTCCCGTCTCGCGGCGCACGCCGATCGCATCGTACATAACTACCATGGAGAGGACGAAGCTCACCGCAAATTCAAACGAGCCGAATCCGTGGCGGATCGCAGACGCAGTCGTCAGCGCGCATACCGTCGAGGAATGGGAACTTGGCATTCCGCCGGAGCCCACCATACGCTCCCAGTTGATCGTCTTATTGAGCCCAAAGTCGATCAGCGTCTTTAGCACCTGCGCCACAAGCCATCCCAGCACGGCACTCACCAGCACCTGGTTTCCCAGAATCTCATCAATTATTGTCATCTTTCCTCCCATACATTACGGCAAAAACGCCAATGCCCGCCGCACAATCGGCGCGCGGCGCACTCTCGCCATCGTCTCCGCCACACAGCAGACCTTGTCTGCCCAGACAATCGCAAATCCTGCCGCGCTTGACGGCGGCACGATCGTCAACGGCCACATATGGCAGAGAATAGCATTTTCCTCCTCCTTCGTCAAGGAGAAATATTTCCTTGCATTCTCCAGTGCTGTCCTCGGATGTGTCAATCCGTGAAAATAGTGTCCCGTCTCTCTGGCGTGTGTGTGCCAGTCGTATAAAAACAGGTCGTGAAGCAAACCGGCCCGCGCCGCCGCGCGCCAATTTCCGCCGCGCTCCTTGCAAATCCGGTAAGCCAGATAGGAGACCTGGATGCAGTGCTCTTTGCAAGTCGTCGTCCCGTGTTGAATGTACTGATCCATGGAATTGAAAATGGGGTGGCGCAAAATATCGTCCACACACTCAATATAGTCCAAATCTCCCTCGTAAATCGCTCTCTCCAATGAAACCGCCTTTCTTTCCTCAAGCAGAATTTGGGCCCCCGACATAAGCCGGACGCCCAAACCCCATCACGCTGTCTGATATTTCCTTAATATCCGATCAGCCAATCATACAGTTCCTGATACTTTCCAGCCGATGCTCCCCAGGAGAAATCCTTTGCCATCGCCCGGTCAATGATCTTGTTCCACTCTCTCTTCTTGTCGTAGTAGATGTGCTTTGCATATTGAACGCTTGCAAGCATCTCATGCGCGTTGTAGTTTGCAAACGAGAATCCCGTTCCCTTACTCTCAAACTCGTTGTAGGGCTCTACGGTATCCTTGAGGCCGCCCGTCTCGCGCACAATCGGCACCGTGCCGTAGCGCAGAGCCATCAGCTGGCTCAAACCGCAGGGCTCAAAAAGGGAAGGCATCAAGAACGCGTCGCATCCCGCATAAATCTGGTGAGACAGCGGCTCCGAGTAGTAGATCTGAGCGGAAACTCTGTCGTGATACTTCCAGTCATAGTGGCGGAACATATTTTCATACTTCTCGTCACCCGTTCCCAGAATCACCAGCTGCGTGTCTTCGCTACACAGTTCATCCATCACGCACTCGATCAAGTCAAATCCCTTCTGATCCGTCAGACGGCTTACAATGCCGACTACAAACTTCTTATCGTCCACCGGCAGTCCGAGCCGTTCCTGAAGTGCTCTCTTATTCTTGATCTTCTCCTTACGGAAATTCTTCGCGTTGTAGTTCTGCGTGATCTCCGTATCTGTCTCCGGATTAAAGACATCGTAGTCAATGCCGTTGACGATTCCTCTCAGGCTGTTAGCTCTTGCGCGCATCAATCCGTCGAGTCCCTCTCCGTAGAACGGCATCTTGATCTCCTCGGCGTAGGTATCGCTCACCGTTGTGATCGCATCCGCGAACACAATTCCGCCCTTTAAGAGATTTCCGTCCTTGTACGCCTCCAACTTATCCGGTGCGAAGTAGTAATCGGAAAGCTGCGTGAACCGCTGAATCGTCTTCACATCCCATACGCCCTGGAACTTCAGGTTGTGGATGGTGATTACGGACTTGATGTTGCGGTAGAAATCTCCGCCGTGGAAACTGTCTTTTAAGAGTACCGGAACAAGACCGGTCTGCCAATCGTGACAGTGAATCAGATCCGGCTGGAATCCGATCACAGGCAGAGCGGACAAACCTGCCCAGCAGAAGAAGCAGAACTTCTCCAGATCCCAATACCAGTCTCCATACGGTTTTGCACCGTTAAAGTAGCTCTCATTATCAATAAAGTAGAAGGTAATGCCCTCATACCGATATTGCATAATCCCCACATAACGGCTCTGCCCCAGATAATCCATGTAGAAGTGGTCTACATACTCCATCTTATCGCGCCACTCCTGCTTGATGCACAGGTACTTTGGAATCATCACGCGAACATCGTAATATTCCTTGTTAAAGTACTTTGGCAGAGAGCCCACAACATCTGCCAAACCGCCCGTCTTGATAAACGGAACTGTCTCTGAAGCCATGAACAATATCTTTTTCATTTGAACGAACCTCCCTCTCCTGTGTACCGGTAGCCTTACGGCTCTTACCTCGTAGTATACCTTATTTTCCCGAAATTAGGAAGTTCTTTTTTTATAATCTAATGTAATTTTATCGGAAATCAATGCAATAAACTCGGAGTTTGTCGGCTTGCCTTTTCCAGCGTTAATTGTATATCCAAAGATCTCCTCAATCGTCTCTACTTTTCCTCTTCCCCAGGCAACCTCAATCGCGTGTCGGATCGCCCGCTCCACACGGCTTGCCGTGGTCTTATTCTTCTTAGCAATTTCTGGATAAAGAATCTTTGTGACGGAACTCATCATCTCCGGGTTCTGGACAGAGAGCATGATCGCATCTCTCAGGAACTTGTATCCCTTGATGTGCGCGGGCGTGCCGACTTCCTGCAGCAGCTTTGTCACATCCGTCTCAAGATGCTCTGCCATGTAAGATACCCGGTCAACCGCAGGTTTTGGCTCGGTATGTGCGTTTAATTCTCTCATCGGAGAAGCTGCGTGCGCCCCAATACGGTGAATGCGGTTGAGCAGTGTCTGGCGATCAAACGGTTTCATCAAATAATAGTTGACGCCCACACGAAATGCTTCCTCTGCAATCTCCTCACCGCCAGCTGAGCTTAACACGATAAATGCCGGAATCTTTTTGTTTCTGGATTCCTTTCTCACGCGCTCCACCACCGCAATTCCATCAATCTTTGGCATAATCAGGTCAAGCAGCACCACATCCGGGCTTGTCCTCTGAATCATGCGTATGGCGTCCTCGCCATTTCCCGCCTTTCCGACCAGCTCAAGGTCATTCTCCTTCTTCAGTAACTCCTCCAACGTCCTCAATACGATTGGATTGTCGTCAACAATCGCCACACTTAAAGCCACAACCCGTCCCTCCTAATATTTTGTTTTGTTCCAGATTTTACCATTTATTTGTGAAAATTGCAAGTATTTTTTCAATTTTCAATTATTTTTTTATCGCATTTGTCGAGGTTTGTCAAGTTTTGTCGAACCGTATAAAGATACAAAATCCGGGAATGATAAGAAGAACAAAAAGGAGGTATCGTATGCAAATGTTTTGTTATCAATGTCAGGAAACAGCCGGCTGTTCCGGCTGCACCCAGTCCGGTGTGTGCGGAAAAAAGCCCGATGTGGCAGCCATGCAGGATCTGTTAATCTATGCCACCAAGGGACTTTGCGCCATCACGACTGCACTTCGCGCGCAAGGCGAATCCATCTCCCCGGACGTCAACCACCTCATCACTCTCAATCTCTTTGTCACCATCACAAACGCCAACTTTGACAAGGACACCATCTGTTCCCGGATTCACCAGACACTCGCCCTCTCGCGCGACCGGATCGGAGCGGTCAATCACCCTGACCTTCTCGACGAGGCGGCGCGCTGGGACGGAAGCGGCGACTGGGAGGAGAAGGCAAAGACCATCGGCGTGCTCTCCACTCCCGATGAGGACGTGCGAAGCCTGCGAGAGCTCATCACCTACGGTCTCAAAGGCATGGCGGCATACACCAAGCACGCCAACAACCTTCTGCGCGACGATCCCGATCTGGACGCATTTCTCCAGGAAGCACTCGCCGCAACACTTGACGACGCGCTCAGCATCGACGATCTGACTGCGCTCGTCCTAAAAACCGGCTCTTACGGCGTAAAGGCGATGGCTCTGCTTGATTCGGCAAACACCTCAGCCTACGGCGATCCGCAGATCACGCAGGTCAACCTCGGCGTGCGCGAAAATCCCGGTATCCTGATCTCCGGTCACGATCTGCGCGATATGGAAATGCTCTTAAAGCAGACGCAGGGAACGGGCGTTGACGTGTACACCCACTCTGAGATGCTTCCTGCAAACTACTATCCCGCGTTTCGCAAGTACCCGCATTTTGTGGGAAATTATGGAAATGCCTGGTGGCAGCAGAAAGAAGAGTTTGAAGCCTTCCGCGGTCCAATCTTAATGACCACCAACTGCATTGTCCCGCCAAAGGACAGCTACAAAGACCGCCTCTACACCACCGGAGCCGCCGGGTGGCCGGGCTGTAAACACATTAGCGCGCCGATCGGGCAGGAGAAGGATTTTTCCGAACTCATCGCACACGCCAAACGCTGTCAGCCGCCAAGGGAGCTGGAGCGCGGCGTCCTCACCGGAGGTTTCGCGCACGCACAGGTCATCGCACTCGCCGACCAGATCGTGGGCGCAGTCAAGTCCGGGGCAATCAAAAAGTTTGTGGTGATGGCAGGGTGTGACGGGCGCATGAAGAGCCGCGCCTACTATACGGAATTTGCAAAAGCATTGCCAAAAGATACGGTCATTCTCACCGCCGGGTGCGCCAAGTACCGTTACAACAAGCTCGATCTTGGAACGATCAACGGAATCCCCCGCGTGCTCGACGCCGGGCAGTGTAACGACTCCTACTCGCTCGCCGTGATCGCGCTCAAGCTCAAAGAGCTCTTTGGCAAGAATGACATCAACGACCTGCCCATCGTCTATAACATCGCCTGGTATGAGCAGAAAGCCGTCATTGTCCTTCTCGCCCTGCTCTCCCTCGGCGTCAAGAACATTCACCTTGGCCCCACGCTTCCGGCGTTCCTCTCCCCGAACATCAAAGACGTTCTCGTCAAAAATTTCGGTCTGAGTGGAATTGGGGATGTCGAGCAGGATCTCGCACTCTTTTTCGGATAAGATTCGCACCGAAAGCATGAAATAGAATCCTGCTCGCAGGATTCTCCGCCTGCGGCGAGTCGCCATAGCGACACCCTTCCAATCCGCCGCAGTGCGATCCACAGCGGAGCGTTTTTGTTTCATAGGACGCAGTTTCCTATGAAACAAAAAGACCTGCTTTTTTAGCAGGTCTTAGGTACTGGGCTACTTGGATTCGAACCAAGGTAATGACGGAGTCAGAGTCCGTTGCCTTACCGCTTGGCGATAGCCCATTATGTTGTGCTGTAAGCTCGTGTCGCTCACTGCGGGATTTAATATATCATACCGTACATATAAAGTCAAGCATTTTCTCAAAAAAAGTTTTCAAAATTTCCCAGAATCTTGAAACAGCAGGTCTCCTGTGCTAAACTAAAGGCAAAACAAAGGATTTTAGGAGTACAAATATGGAAAATGATTATCTGATTCAACGAAAACCGCTCTACGCACTCTTCATCTTTGCCCTTCCCATCATTATTGGAAATCTCTTCCAGCAAATGTATACCATGGCAGATTCCGCCATCGTGGGGCGTTTCGTGAGTGAGCAGGCACTGGCGGCCGTCGGCGCGTCCTACTCTCTCACCAACATTTTCATCTGTATCGCCATCGGCGGCGGCATGGGTGCGTCCGTCCTCGTCAGCCAATACTTTGGCGCGAAAAATTACGCCAAGATGAAGCTGGCAATGACCACGGCGTTTCTCACATTCCTCGTCGTCAGCATTGTGCTCGGCGGCGTTGGATTGCTCTTTAGCGAACACATTCTGCTCTTACTCAACACGCCGCTTGACATCATGGATATGGCAGTCGAGTACCTGAACATCTACTTCTTAGGACTTCCTTTTCTGTTCATGTACAATGTCCTTTCCTCGATGTTTAACGCCCTTGGAAAGTCCCGCATCCCGCTGTACTTTCTGATCTTCTCCTCGGTCTTTAACGTGGTGCTTGACCTGATCCTCGTCATCAACTTCGATATGGGTGTCGCAGGCGTTGCGTGGGCGACTCTAATCGCTCAGGGCATCTCCGTTGTGCTCTCGTTTCTCGTGTTCCGCAGAGAAATCTCGCGCTTTGACAATGGAAGCGACGGATTCTTCAGTAAAGAAGAGCTTGGCGGCATGATCCGCATCGCCCTTCCCTCCATCCTTCAGCAGTCCACGGTCTCCATCGGCATGATGCTCGTTCAGTCCGTGGTCAACAGCTTTGGCTTTGAGGCTCTGGCAGGCTATTCTGCCGCCACCCGCGTGGAATCCCTGTGCATCGTGCCCATGTCCGGCATCGGAAATGCCATGTCATCTTACGCCGCCCAGAACGTTGGCGCGGGAAAGCAGGATCGTGTGGTGCAGGGCTACCGCGCCGCCAACTGCATGGTGATCGCCTGCGCCGTCATCATCTGCATCGGTCTGGAGTGTTTCTACAACCCGCTCATCCACTTATTCCTCGGTGCGGACGGCACACAGACCGCCGTCGCAACTGCCAAGGGATACCTCACCTTTATGGGGTGGTTTTTCTGTCTGATCGGATTTAAGATGTGCGTAGACAGCGTGCTGCGTGGCTCCGGAGACATGGCGATCTTTACGATCTCAAACCTGGTAAACCTTGCCCTGCGCGTCATCATCGCAATGACCATGGCTCCGCGCTTTGGCATCGCGCTCGTCTGGTATGCGGTTCCCGCCGGATGGTTTGCAAACT
>Cebus_capucinus_imitator_PRJNA485217_SSR047__coassemble_1550_pt1 | contig 12098 bp, 9 predicted proteins | sample Cebus_capucinus_imitator_PRJNA485217_SSR047__metabat2_high_PE_002 | metagenome-assembled genome bin Cebus_capucinus_imitator_PRJNA485217_SSR047 | reverse complement strand
CAGCATGCCGCCGGCGGCCAGCAGCGTCATAAAGACGATCAAGCCGCGCCGTTCGAACATATCGCCGAGCGGCACCAGGAACAGCAGGCCGACGGCATAGCCCAACTGGGCGGCGGTGACGATAAAGCCGGCCTGATTCACCGACAGGTTAAACTGATGGGCGATGGTTTCCAGCAGCGGCTGGGCGTAGTAGTTACTGGCGACGGCCAGACCGGTCGCGATGGCGATCAGTGCGGTCAGCGCCGGGCTGAGCCCCGGATGTTCTGTTGTTGTTTTCATCGTATGTCAGATAACTGGAAAAAGTGCGCAGAGTATCGGGCAGGAAAGCTGACAAATCCAATGTATAATTTTCATTTTATTTATCTCATTTCGCGATAGATGCCATGAACCTGAAACAGATCCGCTATGCGCTGGCGGTGGCGGAGGAACAGAGTTTTACCCGCGCCGCCCAGCGTTGTCATACCGTCCAGTCAGCCCTCAGCCACCAGATTGCCAAACTGGAGGAGGAGCTGGGCTGCGCGCTGTTTGAGCGCACGTCGCGTCGGGTGTCGCTGACCTCGGCCGGGCGCGCGTTTATTCTGCCGGCGCAGCGGCTGCTGTCGGCCCGCCAGACGCTGGTGGATGAGGTGGTGTCGGCCAGCGGCACGCTGTCCGGTACGCTGACGATTGGCACCATCTCAACACTGAATGCGATAGATCTGACGGAAAATGTATGGTAGTCCTCCTTATTATCCGTTGATTTCCGGCAACCGTTCGCGGATGTAGGCTGCGCGCGCACAGTCCAGCTCTTCCGTCTCCAAAGGTCGCTGCGCGCCCAGACGCAGATTCGCGGGTTTGCTTCCAAGAATCAGGCGATACAGGCTGCACGGACTTGCAAACGAGACGAGCTCGTCCGCCTCCCCCGCCATCAGGAGTGAGAGAAAGATCCTTGCATCGCGCTCCGTGATCTTTCGCGCGTATTTTAATACGCCGTAAGACTTCCAGATCTCATCCAACCGATCCAGTCGCTTGGAATCCGAATCCAGTCCCGCCTGACGCACCCGCTGTTCCTGGTTGTTGAGCTGTTTTGCCGCTTTCGTCACAAGCTCAATGATCTCCTCCTCTGACTGTCCAAGCGTCCTCTGGTTGGAGATCTCATAGAGCGAGCCGTAATTTTCCGCGCCCTCTCCGTAAAGTCCGCGAATGCTCGTCCCGACGCGGCTCATATCCGACACAATGTTTTGAAACTTCTTGACCTGGGAGAGCATGGGCAAATGCAATACGGCGCAGGCACGAAGCCCTGTCCCGACATTTGTCAAAAACGAGGTCAAATATCCGTACTTTTCGTCAAACGCATACTCCAATTTCTCGTTGATCCGGTCATCAAGCCCGTCCGCCTCCTCCCAGAGATTCTCAAGACACAGCCCCGCGCCAAGAACCTGAATCCGGATGTGGTCGTCGCCGTTTACGATCACACTCGCTCCCTCATCCTCCGTCATCAATAAGGCTGCCGCCCCTTTTTTCTCAACAACGGCTGCGTTTAAGATTCTGCGCTCTCTGAGAGCCTTTCGCTCCAGATCGCGGATCTGAGCAAGTTCCCGGACAGTAAAATCGCCCCGTTCTCCGTCCGTAAGCCCCGAAAGCTCGCCCATCACCCGCGAGACAAGTTCCTGGTCCTCCTCTTTTTCAAGGCTTTTTGGAAAACGATACCCGGAAATGTTTCTTGCCAGGCGCACACGGCTGTACACCACGTTGGAGCTGGCACAATTTGCCTCGTCAAACCACTTACGCATCGGTTCCCTCCTCTCTCAGGGCGCGGATCTCGTCCCGGCAGCGCGCCGCAACCTCGTACTCCTCGTCGCGAATCGCCTTTTTCAGCTCCTCGGAGAGTTCCCGGATCTGCTTCTGCTTCGGATCTTCCTCCTCCATCAGCATCTCTTGCATCTTTTCCATACTTTTGGCGTCGATCTTTGTATAGCCCATCTTTGGAATCTTCCCTTTGTGGGCGTTCGCGCCCTGAAGCTGCTTGACGGAATCGCTGATAAACAGGTCAAACACGCCGTAGCAATCGGGGCAGCCAAAGCGGCTGTTATTCATAAACTCACTCAGCGGCATCTTACACGTCGGGCAGACAACCCGCATCTTCTCCCCAGACTCGCCCTTACACAGCTCCGGCGCGAATTGATTCATCAAATCGGACACGAACGCTTCCAGCGAGAAATCCGGATCCGTCAGCACAGAGAGATCTTCCAAAAGAGAGAGATCCATTCCAAGCTCTTTCGCACAAGTTGTGCACAGGTGGTACTCCGCCTCCACGCCGTATCCGCTGATCATCCTCGTTTTGATTGTCGCTTCCCGGACTTTGCATCGTTCACACAACATACGAAAATCCTCCGTTTTATCTTTATTCCGGCAAATGTAGCTTTATGATTGCTCTTCCTCCTCGCAGGCAGACCCCCTGGTATAAGTATCGTAAACCTCATCCACCAGTTGATGTGCCTCCGCACGGCTCACGCCGCGGCAGATCCCGCACGCCAAAAGAACATCGAGGCTCTGGCGCAGTTCCTGGACTGCCTGAATCTTGTCCACGTCCAGAGAAACCACCGCCCCTTTTCTGCGGTCGAGCTTGACAAAGCCTTCTTGCCGCAGCACCGAGTACGCCTTATTGACCGTGTGCATATTGATGCCGACGTACTCCGCCATCTGGCGCACGGACGGGAGAATGTCTCCTTCCCGAATCCGATCCGTGGCGATTCCCAGAATAATCTGGTTGCGAAGCTGAATATAAATCGCCTCGTCACTGTTAAAATCAATTTTCAAAACCATCTTGCCACCGTCTTTCGTTACATCTGTTCTACAAGCAATATAACAATCTATTGTTCCCCTACTATACCAAACTTTTTTGTTTCCGTCAAGCAGGATTCGTATGATGCAAAAAAGCCGCAATGCGGGGAGGTTCTCCCCCCACGTTTGCGGCTTTCCTGTCTGTTTTTGATTAGTCAAGATCAATCATCTCCAGATCGTCCTCGTCCGGCTCTTTTGTCGGCTTCGGTTCCGGAGTCATATCCTCATCCTCTAAGTCCACGACATCCAGTTCCTCGTCCGGCTCCGGCTCTGATACCGGTGCAGGTCTCTGTACTTTCGTCAGCTCCGGCATCACGCGCGTCTGCTCCATCTCAGGTTCTCTCACCGTGGTCGCCGCGCTCTGCGCCTGCGCCTCTGTCCGGGGAAGTCTTGTGACGATCGGCTTTACCGGCTTCTCCTCTTTCTCAAAAGGATCCTGCTCGTCCTCTTCCTCGTCATCCTCTTCGTCTTCCAAATCCTCCTCCGGGTCTTTGCTGTTTCTCTTTTGCGGTCTGGAACCGTTCTTATTCTTTGAGTTACCGCCAAAGACGCCGACTGCCAGAAGAAGTACCACCAGAACCACACACAGTCCGATCATCACAAACATCACGATTCGGCGTGTATTGGCAATCTTTACCAGGTCATTGTACTGCTGTGCCAGCTCGTTATATTTGTCCGTCATTCCTGCGTCAGAAGCCGGATCCTGGAAGTAACGCTGGATCGTCTTCTCATTCTCCGTCATATCGTAACGGTAGAAGTTCTTCTCACCAGCTTCGTTCATACCGTAAACAACGCAATATTCGTTGTCCGTATCGCCGGGCCAGATCCATCCGGTCACGGTATGTCCGTCAATCTTGATCGCCGTCTCCACGAATCCTTCAGGAAGCGTCACCGCGGGATCGGGTTCCAGAATCGTGATCGAGCGGCTCAGAGTCGTCAGCTTCACGCCCGTGGACTCGCCGGCATGATCGCTTGCCGCCTCCGTCGTCTCATCCGCGCTTGCTCCGCCCTCTGCCTTTGTCACGACAATGACGTACTCCTTGGTCGTCTCGCCATCCGCAGCTGTCACCTTGCAGATCACACGATTCTCGCCCATCTGAAGTGCGTCCGCGCCACTCACGCTCACAGTCGCCTTGCTGTCCGTCGTCTCCGCGCTCACTACCAACTGCTCCACGTCTGTTCCGACGGTCACTGCGTAAGTGTCAACCCCAGCAGAAAACTCTGGGGAGAGCGTTCCGGGAGAGATCTGAAGCGACTTTAACGAGGCATCCTTGGACGCCGTCGCCTGCGCTCCGATGGTCACGGCAGAGCTTCCTTCCTGGCTGACCGTCACCAGCTTGGAGTCCGCGTCGTAGATCTCCTGGTTCGTCACCGTGATCTTGGCATTTCCCGCCTTCTTCGTCTTAAAGGTCAGGACATATGCCAGCTGCGCGGTGTTTGGCGTTCCAGCATCCCCGTGTACGCGAACTGCCCCGGCTCCGCCGTCTGCGTCCGTTCCCTCCACAAACTCCAGCAAATCAGAGTCATACGAGAGCATCACATCTGCAGTTGAGAGCGTTCCATCTGCGGATGTAATCTTCATATTGACCTTCACATCTGCGCCGACCTCGGCGGACGGGTCGGAAAATGCAATCCGAGCCGTCGCAGCGTAAGCGGTCATCATCTGTACCGGCAGGCAGGCTGCCAGCACGCAGGCAGCAAGAAGTGCTGCCGCAAACCGTTTGATTCGTTCTTTCATTTTCATTACTCGCTTTCTTATTCGTCTTGACCGCATGAATTATTGCGGGCCAACCGTCACCACCGTAACATTGCTTCCGCCCGGCGTGGACGGGGATGAGGAAGAATTATTGCTTTCCGATCCCGGTCCGTAACTGCTTCCGGGGCCTGTGGAAGAACCGGGAGTGCTTCCCGATCCGGAGGACGTTCCGGAAGGCGTCGCGCCGCCGTTTTGCTTTGCCACATGGATGGTGTACGTTCTCACCGATCCGTTCTTTGCCTTGACCGTCACCACAACATCCGTCTCACCGGAGTTGAGGCTCACCGTTCCAGCTCCGCTGATCGTCGCGGAGGAGTCTGCCGCAGTCGCCTTGATGGTGATCGCGCTCACAGAAGTATTCACAATCAGGTTATAGGACTGCGTATCCTTGCCAAAGGACGGAGTCAGGCTCAATCCCTCCACGCTCAGGGAGGAGAGCTTGTTGTTCGGGCTTCCGTCTCCGGTCGGAGCCGCGCAGGGCACATCCGGCATATTTTTATAGACCGGAATGATAAACTCCAACGCAGACTGCTTCATCTCAGAGGTGTACGCCTGCGCCAGATTCGCGCCCTCGGAAGCCGCGCCCTGGATATTGCTCATGTATTGGTGCTTATAGAGATTGCTCCCCTGCACATTGAACTTCTTTAAGTAAAAGGTGTTCTGTCCCGCCTTCACATAGTTGTCCGCATAGTTTTGCGCGCCGCCGACGATGGACTTTTCCGGGGTGTTCCAGGGACGTCCATACGAGCCGGACTGGGATGCGTACCAGAGACCTCTCTGGATCGCACTCATGGAGCCGGATTGGTATGCCTCCACGTTAAAATAGTTGTAATATCCGCGGTAGCTCGAATAGTTGCCAGAGATAAGCGGACTCGTTCCCGCGCCCTGCTCCTGCATAATCATCGCGGCAAGCACATATGGATTGACTCCCGATTGCTGTCCCGCCTTTAAGATCATGTCAATATAAGAATTGCTCGTCTGCGTGGTTGTAGTCGTGTTCGTGCTCCCCGGAGCCGAACTTCCGGGACTTTGCGTGGTGTTCCCGGCAACCGGGCCGCTGCTGGAAGAATTATTGCTATTGCTGCTTCCAGAAGAGGTCGGACCATTGCTGGAAGAACTATTATTACTGCTTCCGGAAGAAATCGGACCGTTGCTGGAAGAACTGGAAGTATTTCCGGAAACCGGACCGTTTGTCATCGGACTGTTCGTCGTCGGTGTGTTGGTCGTCGTCGCCCCCGGTGGCTCCAAGCTCACCGTATCTCCCACAAAAAAGCGGTTCTTAGGCGTAATCGAGGCGGTCGGTCCCTGAAGGCTTACGCTGTCCCCGGAAGAGGTGTTCGTATCGGGAGAGCTGCTCTTTGCTGCATTTCCCTGTACACCCGGTCCGTGCGCGCTATCTTCCTCGCCATTTCTCGTACCGCTGCTGATTGGGCCGCTGCTTGACTGACTGGAAGAGCCGGAACTGGACGTGGAGGAAGAAGAGCCGCTGCTCCCCTTGACCGCGCCTGACAAGAAGCTATTCTTTACCATCGAGGCGAGTCCCTCTCTGGTCTGTGTCGCCGCGTTATACTCCTGTGACAAAAACTGGAAGACATACGTCTCGTCCAGGAAATTTCTGGGATCCATATAGTAGCTGATAATCTCCTTTGACGCCGCCACCCAGTTGCTTCCGTCAAATCCCGTCCACTTGCTCGTGTCCCAGTTGTACGCGCCGCTCTCCACCGACTTCCAGGAAGAGATGCTCGAATTGCTCACCAGGTTTCGCGGAATCACCGCCTCATTCTCAATCACCGTGTTCCAGTCGAGATTCGTATGAAGCGCGCGAAACTCCCAATTCGGGTGCTGCGCGTGAAGTGCTCTCAGCTCGCTCTTATAGCTCTCCGGAAATCCCTGTTGGCTCAGATACGTCTCAAAATTTTGATCCGAAGAGTAAGAAACCGGAATCTTGATGTACGCCGCCGACACATATCCCGTCTTCGTCGCCCCGGAACTCGTGTATTGAATCTGGTACCACTTCGCGCCGTCCGTTCCCGTCGTCTCCCCGACGATCTTTACTGTGGTTCCGTTTGTAATTTTCCCTATCGCAGAATAGCTCGTTCCAGCCCCGCTTCGCACATTTAAGTTCGCCGCCTTGACCGTGGCATTCCCCGTATACGCATACGAGGGAAGGATCGCTCCCACCACCAGAACAAGGCTCAGGACTGCCGCCATAGCCTGCTTCCATCGTTTGTATTTCATGTCATGATCTCCCGTCATTCGCTTCTTCTTATTATAATGACACCAAAGAGCGGATGTCAATAAAATTGGAAAATGTTCATGCTTTCGTAAGGAATTTTTCCAAAATATAACAGAGACTTGCGCGAAGCGTCAACTTCTGGGCATCCTGCGCGGCGTACACTTCAAACGCAGCCAGCTTCACCTCATCCAGATAATACACGATCTCCCCGACTTTCTGCCCTTTTGTAACCGGAGCCTGTATGGTTTTGGGCAAATGCTGCTCAATCCGAACATTTTCCCCCTCTGAAAGCAGCGTTTCGACCGGACGTTTTTCTTCCGCAACAAGCGCGATTTCCTGCGGTGCGCCATCCCAATAAATGCCGTTTTCGAGTGCGAGTTTTGGAAGCGTCTGCTCCTCGTAGACATCCTTTTTCTGGAAATGCTTCTTTCCATAAGAAAAGAGCGCGCGTGCATCCGCCCACTTCCACGCCTTATGCGGCGGCCAGCCACAGCCAAGCAGAGCAAGTGTAAACGTCCGCCCTTCACTCTCCAGTGCCGCCACATACGAATAACCTGCCCCGCCAGTAAACCCCGTCTTTCCGGAAAGTACCCCGTCCATCATGGTAAGAAGCGCGTTGTGGTTGACGCAGCTGTAACTGTTCTTTCCTGCACAATCGAAAAAAAAGTGATTTCCCGCCTGCGTGATCTGTAAAAATTCGTCCCTCTTCGGGGAAATGCTGACGCAATACGCCATAATCTTTGCCAGGTCGCCCGCCGTGGTGGAGTGCGTCCTCTCGATCCCAGTTGCGTCGCGCTCCTTTGCATCAAGCCCGTTTGGCGTGATAAACCAGGTATCCTCACAGCCGATCGCGCGCGCCTTCTCGTTCATACGCGCCGCAAACGCCTCGCAGCTTCCCGAAAGATGTTCGGCGATCATCACCGCCGAATCGTTGTGTGACTCCAACATCAAGGAATAGAGAAGATCTTTGAGGAAAAATTCCTGCCCTTCCCGCACCCCAAGGTGTACTTTTGGCTGGGAAGCCGCCTTCTTGGAGGCGACTACTTTTTCGTCCAAATCGCCCTCTTCTAGAGCCAGAATGCACGTCATGATCTTTGTCGTGCTCGCCATGGGGCGAACCGTGTCCGCATTCTTTGCATAGAGTATCCGCCCCGTATCCGCATCCAGTAAGACTGCCGACTGCGCGTAAAGCGATAAATCTTCCAGCGGTTCTGTCACTTTCTGGTCACTCTGTGCATACGGCGCGCTCACCGGAATCTGGTTTGTTGTCAGGCGCGCACCCGGAAAACAAAAGACGACAAGCCACATTCCCAGGCAGAGCAGGATCGCCTGCTCCCACGCTTTTTGCTTCTTCATCACAGCTCCCCGGTGGCTTTTTGTCTATTCTTATGGCAAATGACGGTGTTCTATTCCATCATCCTCTGCGAAGTCCCTTGGGATAATGGTTTTTCAGGATTCCTCCTCCCAGCTTTGCCCACCCAAGGCTCCACTCCCCGGCGCAGACTAAAACCCAGCCTTTCTTTCCGGAAAGCTCCTCATTTAGCGAAGCATCCAGCGTCTCCCCCCGAAGGAAACGCGCAACTTCCTCGCCCTGTGGATCCAAGCGCAGCGTAAAGTTTGCTTCTTCTGGGCGAAGTGATAATGCGAGCGCGTGAGCCGGTTCCATACGGTTTTTCTTAAACGTCCCAAGGTGCAGTCCGGGGCGCAACACTTTTAGTCCCGCAAGATCACCTACCCCAGCAGGGACGCGGTAGAGCTGATCTCCAAAAAGCTCCCAGCGTCCGTCGGGATCTTCCGGCGAATCCTTTAACTGTTCCTTGCAAAAACTCTCGTAATCTGCCAGAAGTGCTTTCCAGTTTTTGGGGAGTCGTTCCTTGACTGGTGCTTCTCTTTTTACGTCTGCATCTTCTCCATCACGCACAAGAAGCGCCATAAAATGTCCCTCGCCCTGCCCGTGATGCGGGAAAATACGCACAGCGCGGGAGATGGAAGTTTTGGCTTCATCCGTTAGATCCTGCAAAGGTGCTCCGTCAATATCCCACGCCCACTCTGGCCGCGCAGAATCCATGCCGTCGCACAGCGTTACCGTTTTCAACGAAAAGTCCGCATGGCGGTTTAAGAAGCGCGCAATCGCCCCCTCATCCTCCTCTGGGGCAAACGTGCACGTCGAGTAGACCATCCGTCCGCCGGACCGCAGCATCTTTGCCGCTTCTTCTAAGATCTCGTCCTGACGCTCGGCGCAAAGGCGCACGTTCTCCGGGCTCCAATGACCGATCGCCTCCTCATCTTTACGAAACATCCCTTCCCCGGAACAGGGCGCGTCCACGATCATGGCGTCAAAAAACTCCGGGAACTGTTTGGAGAGACGCGCCGGGGTCTCGTTCGTCACAACCACATTTTTCGCCCCCATCCGCTCCACGTTCTGGGAGAGAATCTTTGCTCTTGCCGGGTGAATCTCGTTGGCAATCAAAAGTCCCTTTCCCTTTAGTCTGGATGCCGCGTGTGTGCTCTTTCCGCCGGGAGCCGCGCACAGATCAAGCACCCGCTCTCCCGGTTTTGGGTCAAGCAAAGAGACCACCGCCATGGCACTCGGCTCTTGAATGTAGTACGCCCCCGCCTCGTGAAGCGGATGTTTTCCGGGGCGGTCCTTTGCACCGTAGGCAAATCCCTCTCTCGTCCACGCAACAGGCGTCAAGTTCCATCCCATAAGCTGTGCCAAATACACGCCTACTTCACTCGCATCGGCAAAGCGTTTGGGCAATCGGATCTCGCTCACGCGCAGTCCCTGCGCCCGCTGTGCAAACAAAGCCGCCTCAAACGCCTGATACTCCTCCCCCAACATTCCTCTCATTCGCTGCTCAAATGCTTCCGGCAGTCCTGCCATCTCATCACCCGTTCCTTTCTCTTGTCGCAAAGAGCCGCCGCACAAAACGTGCGCCGGCTCTTCAAAATATCGTGTTTGGTTTCCTTACAGCCAGATCTTGTAATCGTCGCTGGGCTCTCCGTTGATTACATAGTAAGCGGCGTTCTCATCTGCCACCACATACAGCTCCACGGTCTCGATCACAGCGTCCACATGACTCTCCTTATAGTGATCCAAAGCCTGTGCAAGCACTTCCTTTGCAACCAGATCCTTGCCGCCGTACTGGAAATGCACCGTAATCTGCGGCTGCACCTCTTTCTTTGTGGTCTTTCTGGTCGCTCTCTTCTTGGGCTCTGCAACAACAGCCGCTTTCTCTTCCACGACTGCTTCCTTCTTTACCGCAGGTTTTCTGCCGCGCTTTTTGGAAGCCGGTGCTTCTTCCTTGATCGCTTCCTTCACCACTTCTGCAACCTTTTCAATCTTGCTTTCCGTTTCCTTTACAAGATCTTTTGCGATTTCCTTTGCTGTCTCTTTTGCCTCTGCTGCCTTTATCGCTGTCTTTGCATTCTTCTTCATTGCCATATCTCAAATCCTCCCTAAGTTGAGTAGATCCGTTTTCCCCCTACACATCTTCACCGATTATACGGAGATTTTTCCCATTTGTCAACCTTCTACGGGCGTGATCTGCACGGAAGTCTCCGTTGTACCGGGACCGTTTGGCTGCTGCGTCGGCTGTGCAGTCGTCGATCCGGGACCGTTTGGCACGGTCTGCGCCGGAGCGGTCGAGACTTCTGTGGGAGCCGCGGTGGTCGGTGCGGGAGCTGCTGTGGTCGGAGCCGCCGTAGTCGGAGCCGCTGTTGTGGCAGGCTGTGTCTGCGCGGGCTGTGTTGCCGGGGCAGTCGTCGCTGCCGGAGCCGTCGTCTCAGACGTATCCGGCTTTCCGGAAGCCTTGGTCGGCGTACTGCTCTCCGTTCCTGCAAGATTGTAACAGATCACGGGCATTCCGGCGTAGACATTCTCAAAGAGCGTCTTTGCCGCGGCATACGGCATATTGACACAGCCGTGCGAACCGCCCTTTTTGTAGATCGTTCCGCCAAAGCTGGAACGCCAGCTCGCATCGTGAAATCCAATTCCGCCGTTAAAGGGCATCCAGAACTTCACCGGGCTTGCATACCCCTCTCCCTTTAAGACCGCGTCCCTCTGCTTGTAGGTAAGACTGAAAAACCCGGCGGGCGTCGTGTATCCCTTTGCCACATTTCCGGAGACAAAGTCCGACTCTAAGATCTTCTTTCCGTCTTTATAAAAGAACAAATGCTGCGCCGTGAGATTAACTTCCGCATAAGTGTCTCCATAATCTTTCGCGCCGCGGGAAGCTCCTTTTTGCGAGTACACCGGCTCTCTTGTTCCACTCTGCCCGGCAAGCACCATGGCTTTGAGCTGCGCCGCCTCCTCGGAGCGGTTGATGCGCCAACCATAGACGCCGCTGACCTTTACCGTCTTTCCGTAGCTGGTCGGAAACTCGCGCGTCGTGTAAGCCGTATCGTACTTTTTGGCGAGCGCGGCAACGTAATTTGCAACCTCTGAATCGCTCAAGGTGACATTTTCTCCGCTTCCAGTCAGCCATCCGCTGATCGTCTCCCCGGAGAGCACCTCTTTTTGATTGCCAAACTCATACGTCACCGTGACATTGACAAGCTCGTTTTTCTTATCACGCTCCGCAAGCAACGTTGCGTCGTCTGAGAGAACCTGCGGGGCAATGTAACAGCCCGCCTCCTCCAGAGAGAGCATGGGCGTTAGGCTCTCAATCGCCTGACGGATTGCCATCTGAACCGCCTGCGGATCGAGTGTCGTTCCGGGATCTTCCGGCACAATCTCAAACCCGGTTCCCGCAATGTACTCCGAAAGATGCGCGTCCACCGGCGCGCGCATCACGTCCGTATCCATCGCCGAGAGCGCGCCAATCCTTGCATCGAGCGCGTCCTCATCCCATGTCAGAGCCGTCTGCATCTGGTACTGCGTCGTCTTTCCAAGGTGGAATATCCAGGAATAGGGGTTTTGTGCCGCCAAAATCTCCTCCAGGGTGCCGTCAAACTCCGTAGCCAGCGCGATCTCGCTCCCCGAAATCTGCTCTGTTTTCTCCTCCCGCTCCTCGATGGTGAGGACGTATTGCGTGGCTTCTCTGGAAAATGCCTCTTTCACTTCTTCCACGCTGCGCCCGGAGACGTCCACCCCGCCAATCATGGTTCCGGGGAGGAAATGGCTCTTATAGCCCTGCGCCGCGACCACATAATAGACGATCCCAGCCGCAGCGAGTACCCCGAAAAATCCAGCGGCAACCGGAAGTATTTTCCCGAAACCAGAGCCCGAACGCTTTCGACTGCGCCCGGGTGCAGACTGCTGTGTTTCTGCGTCGCTTAATT
>Cebus_capucinus_imitator_PRJNA485217_SSR047__coassemble_1520_pt1 | contig 12559 bp, 13 predicted proteins | sample Cebus_capucinus_imitator_PRJNA485217_SSR047__metabat2_high_PE_002 | metagenome-assembled genome bin Cebus_capucinus_imitator_PRJNA485217_SSR047 | reverse complement strand
CGGAAAAATCATCCAGTGAATGATTTTTCCGTAGGTGGAGGGAGCAGGTCACTTTGTCTGAATCTGAATCACATTCCAGCTGTGCTTTTTGAGGACAACATTCAGGATGCCATCTTCCACGTTTGCGCGGTCGCAAACCGTGGTCGGAACCACATGATTGGGATTGGATTCGGTGTTTTCTGCCTTCAAATCATCGCACTCGAGCGCGCTGTGAAGCACCACTTTCGCACCGGGGAATTGGCGCAGGTCACAGGTAAAGTTCAGATCTTCTTCCAGATCCTTATTTACCGCAAAGAAGGTCAGCGTATTTTCTTCCCCGTTCTGGATGCAGACGCTGTCCAGATAAGGTGTATCGCCGTAAGTTTTGGATTCGTAGACGGGGCTGTCCACCAGGGTGTTGAGTACCGTTCCGCGTCCGAATGCACTCGCATCGCGGAAAGGATAGAAGATGGTCTGTCTCCACGCACCTTTCTCGGAGGTCATGATGGGAGCGATGACGTTTACGAGCTGTGCCAGGCAGGCGATCTTTACGCGGTCCGCGTGGCGAAGCAGCGTGATCAGCATACTGCCGACAAGCAGTGCGTCTTCGAAATTGTAAATATCTTCCAGCTGATGCGGAGCCTGCACCCACTTTTCGAGCTTCTCATCCTGCTCGTGGCTGTGATACCACACATTCCATTCGTCAAAGGAGAGGTTGATCTTCTTTTTGCCATGCTTTTTTGCCTGGATAGCGTCACAGATCGAGGCAACACCCGTGATAAATTGATCCATGCCGACGGAGCACGCCAAAAAGTCCGCAGTGTCGTTCTTCTGGTTGCCGTAGTATTGATGCAGAGAGAGGTAATCCACCACATCGTAAGCCTCATCAAGAACCGTGTACTCCCAGGAGCCAAAAGTCGCCATGTTCAGGCTGGAACTTCCGCAGGCAACGGTCTCGATGGTGGGATCCAAAAACTTCATCAAACGGGAAGTCTCCGCAGCCACACGCCCGTACTCACCCGCCGTCTTGTGCCCCATCTGCCAGGGACCATCCATCTCGTTTCCAAGACACCACAGCTTGATGTCGTGGGGCTTCTCGTGACCGTTTGCCTTTCTCATGTCACTGTAATACGTTCCGCCGGGGAAGTTGCAATACTCTAAGAGGTTCTTTGCGTCCTCTGGACCTCTCGTTCCCAGATTAACCGCCATCATGACGCTGCTGTTGGCATCCTTTGCCCAGTCTGCAAACTCGTCCAGACCAAATTGGTTGGGCTCAATTACCTGCCATGCCAGCTCCGGACGCGCCGGACGATGCTCCTTTGGTCCAACGCTGTCCTCCCAGCGAAAACCGGAGACGAAGTTGCCGCCCGGATAGCGCACAACCGGAACATTCAGCTCACGCACCAGCTCTAACGCGTCCTTGCGGAATCCGCGCTCGTCTGAGAGCACATTTCCCTCATCATAGATACCGCCGTAGACCGCACGTCCCAGATGCTCGATAAAAGAACCGAAGATTCTGGGGTCAACGGGACCGGTGAGAAAATATTTATCAATCATGATTTTTGCCTGTTTCATGGGAAATCCTCCTTGCATCTGTTTTTTCCAGTGTAGCAGAAATGACGGCAAAAAAAGAGTTCCTTTTGTCCGAAATCATTGACTTTTCTTCCGAAGAGCGATAAAGTGAATCCATGAAATTTGAACTCCATTTTTGTGAATATAATAGAAGAAACCGGGATGAAGATCGGATTTTCAGACCCGAAGGAAGCGGAGATTACCTGTTTTTGCTGTTGAAAACTCCGATGAAGGTCTATGAGAACGGCAAGATTCTTGTGACTGGGGAAAATGCCTGTATTCTCTACACGCCCGGTCACGAACAACATTATCAAGGTGTGCGGCGTTTCCTGAACAGCTACGTTCATTTTGACTGTGAGGAGAATCTGGGAGAGCGGTTTGGCGTTCCGCAAAACACCGTATTTTATCCGAGAGACTTTGAACAGATCGACGAGTACATTCGCCAGATCCAAAAAGAGTACATGAACGCTCAGCCTTTTGCGCCGGAGCAGGAATATTTTTTGCTCTGTCAGATGATGATCTGTGCGGCACGCGGGCTCTCCAAGGGCGGGGAGGTGATCCGTGAAAATCAAGACCTCTACGAGCGGTTTCTCGATTTGCGCCTGCGGATGCTCAGCCAATGCGAGTATCCCTGGACGACGAGAGAATTGTGCGATTCCCTAAATATGGAAAAAAGCCAATTCTATGCCTACTATAAAAAGTTCTTCCAGACGACACCGCACGGAGATCTTTTGCTTGTGCGGATGGATAAGGCGCGCACACTTCTCACAAACGAGGCGATACCGGTGACGGAAGTTGCCCAGCGGTGCGGATTTTCGAGTTTGCCGCATTTTTGCCGTTATTTTAAGAAGGTCTGGGGCTGCGCGCCGGGCGACTGTAGCAGAAAAACACCCTTACTCCGTTAGAGAGAGGTTTTTCCGGTAGCGAAGCGGGGACATTCCGGTAAATTTCTTAAATGTCCGCTCAAAATAAGTGATGGTGTCGTACCCCAGACGCTCGGAGATCTGCGTGATGTTTAGGGAACTCTTGGCGAGGAGATTTTGCGCCTGCTTGATGCGGTTGACGTGAATGTACTCGCTCACAGTAAAGCCTGTCACCTCCTTGAAAATGCGGCTCAGGTAACATTTGCTCACAAAAAAACGTGCTGCCACGGATTCTAAGGTAAGGTTTTCCGCGTAATGCCCGACGATATAGGCGGCGACTTCATCCACCTTTCGGTGCGGGGCAGAGGTGGAGACGGCAGGGAGTTCTTTGCGCGTCGTCTCGTCAAATTGCCGCTTGGAGAAGATGAGAAGCTGGGCAAGGGCAGTCTGAACGGCAAGGCGGTATCCGGGGCGTTTTGCGGACATTTCCCGTGCCATCAAAGAAAAGAGCTCCTCGACAACGCGCTGCCCGTCTGCATCGAGCGGGAGAACACCTTGATATGTCCGGAAAAAGTCGGACAGAAGCATTTCCCCGGTGAGAGAAAAGAGCGCGGAAAATGGCTCTTCGTCCAAGTTTATGAGAATGCGGTCGTGACTTTCCGCGTCCGCCTGGCTCGTCATATGCGCCTGCCAGCGGTCGATAAAGACGAGCGTTTTCGCCTTCACGTCATACGTCTGCTTCTCGATAAAGTAGTGTCGCTCCCCTTCCACCAGATAGTAAATCTCATACGCGGCGTGCATATGCTTGACCGGCATGGAAAATCCCGGCGGCCGCTGTACCCGATCCAGGGCAATCCCAGCCGTTTTTCCCTGATAAAGATATGTCTCGTTCATCATTTCCCCCCCAATTAAATTCGTCAATATCGTTTGAAAAAATTGCAAAAAAAGCAAAATACTATAAGATTATTATACAAAGTTTTTCTATAATGTCCATAACAGGATTTTGGAGGAGGAACGAAAATGAAGTACGCAAATAATCGGTGCAGCGACGTTCAGATCGCATATATTGGCGGGGGTTCCAGAGGTTGGGCATGGACGTTTATGACGGATCTCGCGCTGGAGCCGTCGATGAGCGGAACGATTCGCTTATACGATATTGACAAGAAGGCGGCGCAGGTTAATGAGACGATTGGAAACAAGGTCAGCGCCCGTGAAGACGCGGTTGGAAAGTGGAAATACGAGACGAGAGATTCGCTTCAGGACGTGCTCAGCGGAGCGGACTTTGTTGTAATCTCCATTCTGCCCGGAACGTTTGACGAGATGGCGGTGGACGTTCATCTGCCGGAGCGGCTGGGAATCTATCAGTCCGTGGGCGATACGGCAGGCCCCGGCGGCATGATGCGCGCGCTTCGCACGATCCCGATGTTTGTCGAGATTGCGGAGGCGATTAAGGCATACGCGCCAAAGGCATGGGTCATCAACTACACCAATCCCATGTCCCTGTGCGTGAAGACACTCTACCATGTATTCCCGCAGATCAAGGCATTTGGCTGCTGCCACGAAGTGTTCGGAACACAGAAAGTCTTAAAGGGAATCCTGGAAGAGACGATGGGAGAGAAGGATGTGGAGCGTCAGGACATCCACGTCAATGTACTGGGAATCAACCACTTTACCTGGTTTGATTATGCATCCTACAAGGGATACGATCTCTTCCCGATCTACAAGGACTACATTGATAAGCATTACGAGGAAGGTTATAACGAGCCGGACAAGAACTGGATGAACTCGACCTTCTCCTGCGCGCACCGCGTGAAGTTTGACCTCTTCCGTCGGTACGGGTTGATTGCGGCGGCAGGCGATCGCCATCTGGCTGAGTTTATGCCGGGCGATGAGTATCTGAACGACCCGGAGACAGTGACGAGCTGGAAGTTTGGTCTGACCACTGTTGATTGGAGAAAGAACGACTTAAAGAAGCGTCTGGAGAGAAGTCATCGCCTCTATACCGGTGAGGAGGAAGTGGAGTTAAAGCCAACGGGCGAGGAGGGAATCCAGCTCATCAAGGCACTCTGCGGACTTAGACGTATGGTCAGCAACGTCAACATTCCAAACACCGCGCTTCAGATCGCAAACCTGCCTGCGGATGCGGTTGTGGAGACAAATGCCGTCTTTGAGCGCGACGCGATTCGCCCTGCCTCTGCCGGAAAGCTGCCGTATCAGGTCTTTAACCTGGTGATTCCTCATGTGGAAAACCATGAGCTGATCTTACAGGCTGCCCTGACCTGTGACCGGGAACTCGTCGTGAAGGCATTCTTAAACGACCCGATCGTCAAGGGCAAGAAGTGCGCCGAGAGCGACATTCGCCAGCTGGTGGACGATATGCTGGAGGGAACGAAGGCGTACCTTCCCAAGGGATGGTTTGAGAACTAAAGACTAGATGAGGGGCTGTGAAAAAACTCAATCGAGTTTTTTTTACAGCCCCTTTTTTACTTTTTTCGGGAAAATGTGGTATTATGGAAGAAACTTATTTTGGAAAAGGAGAAGATTCAAATGAAGATTGTATTCTTAGAGCCCCTGGGAATCCCTGGAAAAGAACTGGAACAGATGGCGCGCAAGGCAGTGGGAGAGTGCGCAGAGCTTGTATTTTACGACAATCGCGTGGAGGACACCGAGGCGTTGATTGCGCGCAGCAAGGACGCGGACTGCGTGGTGCTCTCCAACTTTCAGTACCGCAGAGAGGTGATGGAACATTGCCCGAACTTAAAGATGATCTGCGTTGCCTTCACCGGAGTTGACCATGTGGACATGGAATATTGCAAGGAACACAACATCACGGTTTGTAACTGTGCCGGATATTCTACGGTTGCGGTGGCAGATCTCGTTTTTGGATTCGCGATTGATCTTGCGAGAAATGTGATTCCCTGTGACAAGGCAGTTCGTCAAAGCGGTACAAAGGCAGGACTTGTGGGCTTTGAGCTGGAAGGAAAGAAGTTTGGCGTGGTAGGAACCGGAGCGATCGGATCCCGTGTGGCACGGATCGCACAGGCATTTGGCTGCGAGGTTTACGCGTACAGCAGAACGAAGCGCGAACTTGCGGGCGTCGAGTACGTTTCCCTGGACGAGCTGCTTGCAACCTGCGACATCGTCTCCTTACACGTTCCGCTGACCGCACAGACGAAAGGTCTGATCGGTGAGAAGGAGCTCTCCAAGATGAAGCCGAGTGCATTCCTCATCAACACGGCGCGCGGCCCGGTCGTTGACAGTGCGGCTCTTGCGGCGGCATTAAAGAACGGTCAGATCGCAGGTGCGGCAGTGGATGTTTTTGAGAGCGAACCGCCCGTCTTCCCCGACCATGTACTCTTTAGCGCACCGAACCTCATCGCAACTCCTCACGTCGCTTTCGCCTCTGCCCAGGCATTTGAAAAGCGCGCCGTCATCGTCTGCAACAACTTAGTTGCGTGGTTGAACGGGAAGCCAGAGAATGTGGTGGGGTAAGAACCAAAAGGAGATATTTTATGAAGCGGGTACTCAACATCGGATCTCTCAACATTGACCGCACCTACACGGTGGAGCACTTTGTGCAGCCCAAGGAGACGATCAAGGCATTGCGATATGAGGAGTTTTGTGGGGGGAAGGGACTCAATCAATCGGTGGCTCTGGCGCGCGCCGGGGCGCAGGTATTTCATGCCGGAGCAGTCGGTGCGGACGGAGACGCGCTGGTAACGATTTTGGAAGAATCTGGCGCGGATACGACATATCTGCTGCACACGTCCGGTGCGAGCGGCCATGCCGTGATCCAGATTGATGAGAGCGGGCAGAACAACATCATCATCGCAGGCGGAGCAAACGAGAGCATTTCCAGAGAGTATATTCAAGATGTGCTGGAACATTTCATGCCGGGAGATGTGGTTCTCCTTCAAAATGAAGTCTCCAACGTGGACTTTGCGATTGAGGAGGCAAAAAAGCGCGGACTGTTTGTGGCGTTCAATCCGTCCCCGATTAATGACAATATCTGGAAATGCCCCTTGCAGTTGGTGGATCTCTTTCTTGTCAACGAGATCGAGGCAGCTGCACTCTCTGGCGTTTCCAGTGAAGAGCCAAAACAGATTCTGGAAGCATTGGCGGCGCGCTATCCCAATGCAACATTTGTCCTGACGCTCGGTGAAGGCGGAGCATATTACTTTGATGAGAAAGAATTGCAATACCATGACATTTTCCCGGTGCAGGCAGTCGATACCACGGCGGCGGGCGATACGTTTTGCGGTTACTTTATCGCCGCAATGGCGCAGGGACTGGAAAAAATCGAGTGTGTGACGCGGGCGAGTGCGGCAAGTGCGATCGCAGTGACGCGAAAAGGAGCGGCTCCGAGCGTGCCGACAAAAGCCGAAGTGGAGGCAATGCTGGCTTGAATCCACACCTTGTTTATGGTATAATTGTCGGACAAAAACACGGAGGAGGGACATTATGTATAAGCGCATATTTGCGATTGTAATTGATTCCATGGGAATCGGCGACGGCCCGGATGCGGACAAGTTCGACGATATTGGAGCAGATACCCTGGGACATATCGACGATCATATGCCGGAATTTGCCATTCCAAACATGGCAAAGCTGGGAATCACAAGATTGCACCCGTTAAAACACGTCAGTGAGCCGGATCAGGTGCTGGGCTATCAGGTACGTCTGGCAGAGGCGAGCGCGGGTAAGGATACCATGACCGGACACTGGGAGATGATGGGACTTCACATCACCACGCCGTTTCAGACATTTACCGAGACGGGATTTCCGAAGGAGCTGCTTGACGAGCTGAGCAAGCGCACGGGTCGAAAGATCGTGGGCAACAAGGCGGCAAGCGGAACGGAGATTCTCGATGAGCTGGCGGAGCATCAGATTGCGACCGGAGATTTGATCGTGTACACGTCCGCGGATTCCGTGCTTCAGATTTGCGGAAGCGAGGAGACGATGGGCGTGGAGGAGCTTTATCGGTGCTGTGAGATTGCCAGAGAATTGACGATGAAGGACGAGTGGAAGGTTGGACGCGTCATTGCGAGACCGTATGTGGGCAAAAAGAAGGGGGAATTTACCCGCACCTCGAATCGCCACGACTATGCGTTAAAACCCTTTGGCAAGACGGCACTCGACGCGCTCAAACAGAACGGATTTGACGTGATCAGCGTCGGAAAGATCAAGGACATCTTTGATGGAGAGGGAATCACCGAGGCTTACAAGTCAAAGAGCAGTGTGCACGGCATGGAGCAGACGATTGAGATCGCCGATAAGGACTTTAGCGGTCTGTGCTTTGTCAACTTGGTGGACTTTGACGCGCTGTGGGGACACCGCAGAAATCCCGTGGGATACGGTCAGGAGCTCGAGCGTTTTGACGAGAAGCTCGGCATTTTGCTGGGAAAGCTGCGTGAGGACGACTTGCTCTTAATCACCGCAGACCATGGAAATGATCCCACTTACAAGGGAACGGATCACACGAGGGAGCGCGTGCCGCTGCTTGCATACTCTCCTTCCATGAAAGCAGGGGAGCGACTGGCAGACACCGATACTTTCGCAGTGATCGGTGCGACGATCGCAGAAAACTTTGGCGTTGCAATGCCGCAGGGAACGATTGGAACTTCTCTGCTTGGCGAGCTGAAATAGGAGGACCTTATGTTAGAGAAGAGTGCAGTGGAATTATTTGGTATGAAGGTTGCCCATGTCGGAATCAATGCAACAAACGAGGCAGAGAGTGCTGCCTGGGCAAAAGAGTTTCTGGAGCTGATGGGACTGCCCACCCGTGAGACCTCTGCTTCCAAGTTCTGCGGAGAACTGGTAGAGATCATGAACGAGAATGGGCGGGGCGTCCACGGTCACATTGGATTTACCGTCAATAACATGGACAAAGCTCTGGAATATTTTTCCAATAAGGGCATGACTCCGGTCGAGGAGACGAAGAAGTTTGATGAGAATGGAAAATGCTGGTTTACCTACTTCAAGGAGCAGATCGGCGGATTTGCCATTCACATTGTGCGGGAATAATTTTCCAGAAAAATCACTCGTGATTTAAGCGGATTTTTTCCAAATATTCCATCAATTCGGGATCCACGTTGTCAAAGAGGCGGTTCTTTTTCGAGGGAAGCGGCTTCAAATGGCGGACGTGGATCTCGTCGTTTGTCTCGGAAATCTCTTTTTGCAAATCTCTTGCAGACAGCCGCATCGCTCCTTTTCCGAGGATGATGACTTGTTCGAGCTTGTCCGAGGTGGCGACGGCAACCTGATAGGTGCGCCCGATCTGATGCGTGACTTTCTCGATGTACTGGTCGGCAGTCTCGGCTTCTTTGGTGAAAATGACATGAATGTTGTGGTAATCCATCACTTCGCCGGGATTGCCTTTTACTTTGTAGCCGTCAAACACCAGAATTACCTGACATTTCTTATAACCTTGATAATTACACAGAATGTCCTGGAGCTTTGCGCGCGCCGCGTCAAGGTTCGTAGCCGCCAATTCTTTGAGCTCCGGCCAGGAAAAGATAATATTGTAGCCATCTACCAGGAGATATTCACAGGTCATGGAAAACGTCCTTTCTTATATAAGCGTCATGGTTCTATTTTATTCTAAGAATCAGGGAAAATCAAGAATCATTCTTTTAACAAAACGGAAACAAAACACAAATCATATAAAAATATTCCCTGGGTACAATAAGCACATCAAAACGAAGAAGAGAAAGGAAGTTTTTATTATGAAGAATCAGTTTGCAGAGCGCGTGTTACAGGTTGTTGGATTGGGATGCTTTTTTGTAGGGATAGCAATGGCTCTTCAGCCCAGCCAAGCAGTGGCAGTAGAAGGCGTTCTTGTCGGGCTTACGGGTCTTCTAGGAAGCCAGATCGCCGCGTTTGCGCTCTCTGCCAACAAGGAAGAACAGCTGTTGTTGGCAGAGCAAGGCAACTAAACGTTAAGTCTGTCGCTTTCGCATCCAGAAAAAGACACCAAGGCAGATCACAACGGAGAGCATGGAGCCTGCGGTTGAGGCAAGTCCCATCGGAAAGAGCGTGTTTGCAAAAAATCGGGAAGCGATCCAGGCAAGCGGGATTCGCATACACAGAATCGACGCCACGTTGTGAATGAACGAGACGAGCGAGAGGCGGCAGGCGCAAAAATATCCGCTGAAACTAAAGTGGATTCCCGCAAAAATACAGTCAAACACATAGCCACGCATATATTGACCGCCGGAGAGAACCACGGACGGATCGTTTGAGAAAAGCCCGATAAAAAATTCGGCAAACAGCTGCATGACGATGCAGACAAAGATTCCCCAGATCACGGCGATCATGCAGGCATAACGAAGCGTCTGGCGCGCGCGTTCCGGCTTTCCGGCTCCGATATTCTGCGCGGAGAGGGCAGAAACGGCAGAGAGCATGGAGGAAGGAACCAGAAAGAGAAGGCTGATGATCTTTTCCACGATTCCGACTGCCGCCGCGTCGTTGATTCCGCGGTGGTTGACGATGACCGTGATGACAATAAATGCGATTTGAATAAATCCATCCTGCAAGGCGACAGGAACACCGACTTTTAACAGACCGGACAGCACCTCAGACTGCGGCTTAAAATCCGCACGGGAGGGCGCGACTCCGGTCTTTGTCTTTAAGATCATGTGCAAAGAAACGACAACGCTGAGTGCCTGCGAGAGCGTGGTTCCGAGTGCCGCACCTGCCGGGCCCATGTGCAGAGCACCGATGAAAATGTAGTCGAGTACGATATTTGCAAAGCAGGCGACCGCGATAAAATACATCGGTCTTTTGGAGTCGCCCATGCCGCGAAAGACGGAGCTGATGATATTGTAAGCTGTGATAAACGGAATCCCTGCAAAGCAGATGGTCAGATAGGAAACCGCGCCGGGCAGAGCTTCCTCTGGCGTTGCCATAATCTGTAAAATCGGAATCACACACAACAGAAGCACTGCCGTGAGAACAGCGGACAGAGCCATAAAGAGCGTGATGGTGTTTCCGATTGCTGTGGCAGCCTGCCGCTTCTTTCCCGCACCGATCGCCTGCCCGATCGTTACAGTGGAACCCATCGCAAGTCCCACGATCATCACCGTCAGCATATGCATCACCTGGCTGGCAATCGAAACTGCCGTGGTGCTTGCCGTGGAGTCAAACTGCCCAATAATGAACAGATCCGCCATCCCGTAGAGTGTTTGAAGAAAATACGAGAGCAGATAAGGGAGGGAAAATGACAGAACCGTCTTTGGCACACTCCCTGTGGTCAGATTTCTTTCCATAATACAAAATACCTCACCATCCATTTTTCTCCATTTAACCTCTTTCCCAGCCATTCCGTCAAGCGAAAAATGACGAGATTGACAAAGCCGATGCGATGTGTTACGTTACGGCTGAGAAAACAAAAAGAAGGGCAGTGAGAAATATGATTCAAGTAGATTTGATTACGGGATTTCTGGGATCTGGAAAGACAACTTTTATCAAGCGATATGCGAAGTACTTGATGGATCAGGGGATGCGGATCGGGATTCTGGAAAATGATTTTGGCGCGGTGAACGTGGATATGCTGCTGCTTCAAGACCTGAGCGGGGAGCAGTGCGACCTGGAAATGATTGCAGGCGGCTGTGATAAAGACTGCCACAGAAGGCGGTTTAAGACGAAATTGATCGCCATGGGAATGGCGGGATATGACCGGGTACTCGTGGAACCGTCGGGAATCTTTGACGTGGATGAATTTTTCGATATTCTGTACGAAGAACCGCTTGACCGCTGGTATCGGGCGGGAAATGTGATCGCCATCGCAGATGCGAAGCTGGAAGAACATCTGTCGGAGCAGGCGGAGTTTTTGCTGGCCTGCGAGGTTGCCTGCGCGGGCTGCGTGGTGCTGAGTAAGGTGCAGGAAGCAGAGAAAGAGCAGGTTTTGGGGATCAAAAATCATCTGGAACGGGCACTCGATTCCGTTCAGTGTAAGCGCAGATTCCAGGAAAATGAAATCATCGCAAAAGATTGGGATACGCTCACAGACGAGGACTTTGCGCGGATCGCGTCGTGCGGCTGGAAGCCGGCCGATTACCGAAAGATGGATCTGGACCCGAAAAAGACCTTTTCTTCTCTGTATTTTATGAACTTAAAGATGAGCGGGGAAATGCTCAAAGAGGCAGTGCGCGCCGTCTTTCACGACCCGACGTGCGGAAACATTTTCCGAATCAAAGGATTCCTAAAAGAAGAAAATGAATGGCTCGAACTCAATGCTACCGCCCAAAACCTCTCCTTGACTCCCATTCCCGTTGGTCAGGAAGTGTTGATTGTGATTGGAGAGGGGCTTGAGCGGGAAGCAATTTCGCGCTACTTGGGCGAACCGGCTTGCTGAGAGAGTCGGTTTCGATTGTGAATCAAGTGCAGATACATACTGTCCTGCGCGCGGATCGAGTCATGCGAGGCAATCGCATTGGCAAGATCCCGGTGCGTGTGGATGGTCTCATCTACCAGCGCATTTCCGGTCAGCTGAATAAAGAGCGGAATGGAGCTGTTGATCACGGGGATCAGGCGCGGAACGACGAGGTTTTTGCTGCTCATAGCGATTGCCTGATGGAAGAGAAGATCTTTTTGTGTGTGATCTTTTCCGGCGCGAATCAAGGCTTCCGTCTCCTCACACAGCTGCAAAATCAATCGCACATCCGCTTCATCTGCTCGCGCCGCTGCCATGGCGGCGATGGGCGGTTCAATTAAGATACGAATTTCCAGTAAATCCTGCGTGAGCTTTCTCTTATCCTGAATAAAGGTAAAACCAAGTGGATCTTCCACAACGCCTGGGGTTCGCGCCACATAAGTGCCAGATCCCTGGCGAATGGTGACAATGTTTCGGGAGGCGAGTAATTTCATCGCTTCCCGAATCGAGCTTCTCCCGGCTCCCAGTGCCTCTGAAAGTTCAGATTCTTTGGGGAGACGATCTCCCGGTTCCAACTTCTTTTCCAAAATATATTGAATGACATCTTCCGAGAGTTTCTCCGGAAGACTCTTTTCTTCATTCCATTTCATCAGACGTTTCCTCCGATCTAAAATCCATGCTTTCATACTAATCGACCGTATGTGAACTACACATTGGCTAAAGCCAATGGGCTTCCTGCTTCATCGACCTCGTAACCTACTATCTCCACAGG
>Cebus_capucinus_imitator_PRJNA485217_SSR047__coassemble_1514_pt1 | contig 12708 bp, 14 predicted proteins | sample Cebus_capucinus_imitator_PRJNA485217_SSR047__metabat2_high_PE_002 | metagenome-assembled genome bin Cebus_capucinus_imitator_PRJNA485217_SSR047 | reverse complement strand
TGAGGTGTTTGTATGGGGAGTGTACAGATTGTAAAACGGTATGTAGTGTTTTTGTGTGGAGTGATTTGCTGTGGTACGGGAATCGCGTTTGTGACCAGATCCGGTCTTGGAACGTCGCCGGTTTCGGGAATCCCGTTTATTTTGAGTTTGATCACACCATGGTCGATGGGGGTGTATACATTCCTGTTTAATATGTTATTGCTGCTTTTGGAGGCAGCACTTAGAAAAACGTTTACTCTTCAGCAGGCGATCCAGATTCCATTGACGTTCTTTTTTAGCTTTTGTATTGATGCAGCAATGGCTGTGATTCCTACGCAATTCGGCGGTCCATGGGTAAATTCTTTTGTCTACTTGGTGATTGGGTGTGTGGTGATGGCATTTGGGATCAACCTGGAAGTGCTCGCAGATGTTTCCATGCTGCCGGCAGAGGCGTTTGTGCGGGCACTTTCCAATCGACTTGGGATGGTGTTTGGAAATGTAAAGGTAGGGTTTGACAGTACATTGACAGCAATCGCGCTTGTACTCGCCTTGTGGGCATTTCATAAACTCAACGGCGTTCGTGAAGGAACGATATTCAACGCGCTTGTGGTGGGACAGATTGTAAAATTGTGGAAGAAAGTTTTGCAAAATCCCATCAAACGTCTGCTCGGTGAATAAGATAGAACTTATTGATTTTTTGCTGTTTTCAACCAGGAGACGGACTTTTCATACTGGGCAAGGTCGAACGTGATCTTGCCCTTTTCCACGCCCAAAAATCCCTCGTCCTTGAGTTGGCGGATGGTGCGGTTTAGCGTTTTTACGTTGATTCCAAGCTCTTCTTGAAGAATCTGGCGCGTCTTTGAGAGGACGATCCGCTCCTGGGAGGCGGGCCCGCCAAGACCGAGTTGTTCCCCATATTTTACCAGATAATCGAGTAGGAGATAGGACGGGGGATAGAAGAGTTTCGCACCGTTTGAGTAGGACGAGCGGTAGAGCTTAAACGCCACTTTCTGGCTGACAAGGCTCAGGATATTTAAGTCCTCGGCAAGCCACCGCTCCGCGTCTTTTCGGCTGATGTAGACGGCGGCAAGCTCTGTGGTGGTCTCGATCGTCACAGAGGTCTTTGGCATCCCGGCAAGAATCGTCACCTCGCCGATAAAGTCGATTGCCTTGTTGCTCTCGATCATGTAGACATTTCCGTTCTCAAATTCGTTGATTACGCGGCTCTCACCCCAGGCGACGATCCCAAAGTAAGTCAGTTCCATGTTTTTTTGATGAATGATGGAGCCTGCGGGGTGAATCCGAACCGTGGAGCGGCTTCGGATGTCAGAGGGCATATTTTTTGTATAATCTTTTAATTTGGGGCACTGCTTCTCCAGGTCGTCGAGCGTCATCTTTATACCTCCAGCTAATGAAATTCATAATGAAATATTATAACACAGATTTGGTGATAAGTGCTCATTTGTCCTTTTTTTTCTTCTTAAAATTATATAAAATTTCATTATTCAAGAGAAGAGCGAAGCCAAAAAGGCGGGAGAGGAGGACTCTTATGAGTAAGAAAGAGACGAATTATGTGTATTCCTCGGTGGGAGAACGCTTTAAGCTGGAGTGGAGAATTTTCGCGCTGGCGTATGTGTTCATCCTGATCGCGGACAACATCGGTCAGATCAAGATTCCGGTAGGAACGGGTACATTTATCTTATTCCCGATCTTCTACGCAATCATTCTGGGCGTCATCTGCGGACCGCAGGTGTTAAAGCTGGTGGACAAGCCCCATGTAAAGGCAGCGTCAAAGCTGGTGGTTGTGGGAATCTGCCCCTTTATTGCAAAACTGGGAATCACGGCAGGCGCGAACATTGACACGATTATCAGTTCCGGCCCAGTTCTGCTGCTACACGGATTCGGAAACCTTCTCGGCCCGATTCTTGCAGTCCCCGTTGCCGTAATGCTTGGCATGAAGCGTGAGGCGGTCGGCGCGTGCCAGTCCATGAACCGCGAGTTCCATATGGCTCTGGTCAACAACATTTACGGCGCAGACTCCGCGGAAGCGCGCGGGAGTCTTTCGATTTACATTGTAGGCGGTATGGTCGGAACAATCTACTTTGGCTTGATGGCGTCCATCGTCGGCATGACCGGACTGTTCCATCCTCAGGCACTCGGTCTTGGTTCCGGCGTCGGCGCAGGCATCATGATGGCGAGCGCGAGTGCCAGTCTTTGCGGCATTTACCCGGAGTGGGCAGATACCATCTCTACCATGGCGAGTGTGGGCGAGACGATCGCGGGCGTCACGGGAATCTACATCACGATGTTTTTGGCGATTCCGATGACCGACAAGCTCTATCAGTTCTGGGAACCAAAGCTGGGACGGTTTGCGTTAAAGTCGAAGAAGTAGGGAGGAAACGAAGATGAGATACATAGAGTGGCTGATTCTCTTTATTTTAGGTGCGGTTGGAACCGGCCTTGCAAACCTGGTCGGATACGGTGTTGGATTTCAGGACTCACTTGCGGGACTGGTGATTTTGATTGTGATCTCCATGATCGCTGTGGCGATGACGAAGATTCTTCCGATCAAGATTCCGATTCTTGCGTACTGCTCCATCATCGGTCTGCTGGCGGCGTGTCCGCTGTCCCCGATCCGTGAGTTTGTGATTGCGTCTGCAAGCAAGATCAACTTTACGGCTCCGTTTACCATGGTCGGTGCGTATGCGGGACTTGCCATCAGCGATCAGTTAAAGACCTTTTTGAGTCAGGGCTGGAAGATCCTGATTGTCGGTATCGTCGTGATGACCGGAACCTTCCTTGGTTCCTGTATCTGGGATCAGCTGATTCTGACCATCGCCGGAGTGATTTAGGAGGAAAATTATGGGAAAATGTGATCTTTTGGTCAAGGGAGCCGATTTTTTGACAGACAGCCAGACGATAAAGAAGTCGGCTGACATGGTAGTTCTTGACGGGAGAATCCTGGAAATCGGGGAGAACTTATCGGAAAAATACGAGGCAGCCGAGGTGATGGACGGGCGCGGAAAGCTCGTCATGCCCGGCTTGATCGACAGCCATATGCACACCGGTCAGCAGCTCTTAAAGGGACTGGTGCTTGATGCAAAGCCCATCATCTGGACGAGAATCATGCTGCCGTTTGAGAGTACCTTGACGCCGCAGAAGATGAAACTCTCCGCAGAGGTGGCGGCTCTTGAGATGATTAAGGGCGGAACTGCCGGATTTATTGACGCAGGAAGCTACTTTATGGAGTCTGCGGCAGAAGTTTATGTACAGAGCGGACTTCGCGGAGCGCTGAGCGTGTCCACGATGGACGAGGCGGGACTTCCAGAGTCCATCGCGACGAACGCAAAAGAGGCGGTGGAGGCAACGGATCGCCTGTATGATGCCTTCCATGGCAAAGGAAACTTGAAAGTTTACTACGCGCTTCGCGCGCTCAATTCCTGCTCCGACGAGTTGGTAGAGCTTGCGTCTGCGCGCGCAAGAGAGAGAAAGACGGGACTTCAGGCACATATGAACGAGTACCAGGGCGAGGTCAACGGCATTCTGGAACGAGAAGGAATGCTTCCCTACGAATATCTGGAGAAGATGGGCGCGCTCGGCGAACATTTCCTTGGCGCGCACAGTTTGATTCTCTCCGAACATGAGAAGGAAATTATTGGAAAATATGGCGTAAAGCTGTGCCATTGCCCGTTTAGTAACTGCGGAAAGGCGGTTCCGGAGACCCCGGATCTCTTGCAGAGAGGATTTTCCGTCGGCATGGGAACGGACGGCGCGGCGCACGGAGGACTCAGCCTGTGGAGCGAGATGCGGATCTTCCGTTCGGTGATGAACATTTTCCACGGAGTTCCAAATCGCAATCCCAAGGTGATGCCTGCGGAGAAGATTCTTGCGATGGTACTGGAGGGCGGTGCTGCTGCTCTGGGAGAAACTGGAAATCTTGGAAAGCTGGAAGCAGGCTATCGCGCCGACTTTATCAGTATCAACAGGAATACGCCGCATCTGATTCCCACCGGAAATGCAATTCACACGCTGATGGAGTGCGTGGAGGGTGGCGACGTGGCGGACATGGTCGTAAACGGCAAGGTGATTATGAAGAACCGTGAGGTACTCACGCTGGATGAGGAGCGGATTCTCTACGATGCCAGACGCTACATGGAGGAGATGGGCGCATGAATTTCTGGCTGATCGTTACTCTGTCAAACCTAGGAGTTGGCTGTCTGGTCGGATTGACCGGAGTTGCCGGATTCCTTCTTCCCATCGTCTACACCAGCGTTCTTGGGTACAGCACGACGCAGGGACTGGCATTGAGCTTTGCAGCATTTATCGTGTCGGGTGTTCTGGGATCGCTCAATTACCGAAAGGCGGGAAATCTTGACGTTCCGTTTGGACTGCGTCTGAGCGCGGGAAGCCTGATCGGCGCGCTCTTGGGTGTCCGCCTGAACCTGGTAATCCCGGAAGCGCAGGTGAAGGTGATCTTATATCTGGTGGTATTGCTCTCCGGAACCTCGATCCTTCTGCGAAAAGACGGAAAAGCATCTGAGAAGAAGAGCGGCAAAAAGAGCGGATTTCGGATCGAGGACAACTTGATTGCAACTGTGATTTTGGGGCTTGTGACTGGCTTTATCTGCGCGCTATCCGGTGCGGGCGGTCCGGTTCTTGTCATGCCGCTTCTTGTAGTCTTTGGCGTTGGTGTGCGTGTTGCGGTTGGTATCGCGCTGTTTAACTCGATCTTTATCGGGCTTCCCGCCTGCCTTGGTTACATGAGCCAGTGCGACGTGGCGCAGCTTCTCCCGGTGATCGCGGCTGCGCTGATTGCACACGGACTTGGCGTCTGGATTGGAAGCAAAAATGCAGTCCGGATCAATCAGGGACTCCTCAAAAAAGGAATCGCGGTGTTCTCGATTCTGATTGCGATATGGCGGCTCTTTCTTCCGTGAGAAAAGTTTCACTTGAAAAAACTCCTGGAACTGTATAAACTGGTAGATACGGATTTCAAGGAGACAGACATGGTAATTTTGTTTGATACGGCGTCGGATGGAATCTGCATTCGACGCTGTTTTGGTTTGGACACAGAAGTACAGCTTCCGGCAGAGATTGACGAAAAACAGGTGGTGCGCTTGGCTCCCTATGCGTTTTCCGACGGCTGTGCGCGGGCGATGCGGGCAGTCGGTGGATTCGGGGACGAGGTTCGGTTTTGGGACTCGGAGAGCGGACAGATTGTTGCGGGCGAGGCGGACACGGAAGCTTTTAACGATCTTCCTGCGATCATGGGTGAGCGGCTGGTGTCGCTGACTCTCCCGGAGAGCATCACGAGTGTCGGGGCATATGCGTTTTACGGATGCAGAGAGCTTACACGGCTCGCATTTGCGGACGCGGTCTTAGACTGGGGAGCCGGAGTATTTACCGGGTGCACAAAGGTGAGCGAACTTCTTGTCACGATGATGGGAAGCGCGCGTTCCTGCCTTCAGGAAGTGCTCTTAGAGCTTCGCCAGCGGCTTTTCGTCAGCTTGTACCAGACTGGGGAGAGCACACCGCTTTCCTGCCTGCTGTTTCCTGAGTTTTACGAAGATTCCGTGGAGAATACCCCGGCTCGAATCGTAAGCCGTGAGATCTACGGCTGCGGTCTGCGCTACCGGTATTGCTTTTCGGGGCAGGAGTTTGATTTTCACCAATACGACAGCCTGTTTTACCGGGCTTTGGCTGAGGAGACCGGGGAAAATGCTGCCCGCTTGGCACTGCGTCGTCTGGCGTCGCCCAATCGCCTGCTGGAACCTGCAAAAGAGCAATACGAGAGCTTTCTTGGGGAACACCCGACGGAGGCGGCAAGAGCAGCGTTTCTGGAGATGGATTTTCCGTTTTCTGGGAAATGCCTGGCAATCGCCGCATCGTGCGCCGGCACGAGAGAATCCCTGGAAGAGATGGCAGATGAGGCGCGCAGGGCAGGACAGACGCAGGCATTGGCATTTTTCATGGATCAGATCCACGAACGGTTCGGGGCGCGAACGAAACGAGTAAAAAGATTTCAGTTGTGAGGTAATGAATGATGGAGAACAAGACAGTTGGAGAAGAGCTGCAAGAGCAGCTGACCTGGGAGTTTCCGCTGATTGCAAAGGAAGCTCCGGAGCAGATCGAGAAGGCAAATGAGTTCTGCGAGGGCTACAAGGCATTCCTGGATGCAGGAAAGACTGAGCGCGAGTGCGTCCGCTATGCGGTTGCAATGCTGAACGAGGCAGGTTATACGCCTTTTGACGCGACCAAAAAGTATCAGGCAGGAGATAAGGTTTACATGGTAAACCGCGAGAAGGCTCTGATTGCGACCACATTTGGAAGCGCGTCTGTGCTGGATGGTCTGCGTATCAACGGCGCGCACATCGACTCCCCGCGTCTGGACTTAAAGCCCAATCCCTTATATGAGAAGAGCGACATCGCTTACTTAAAGACGCACTACTACGGCGGAATCCGCAAGTATCAGTGGGGAACCGTGCCGTTAGCAATGCACGGCGTTGTGATGAAGAAGAACGGCGAGAAAGTGGAGATCTCCATCGGCGAGAAGGAGAACGATCCTGTATTCGTGATCACCGATCTTCTGCCGCATCTGGCTGCAAAGCAGAATGAGCGCAAGCTGCCCGAAGGCTTAAAGGGCGAGGAGTTAAACATCATCATCGGTTCCGTTCCTTTCCAGGATGAGAAGGTGAAAGAGCCTGTGAAACTGATGGCGTTAAAGCTGCTCAACGAGCGTTACGGCATCACGGAGAAGGATTTCTACCGCGCAGAGATCGAGATGGTTCCCGCACAGAAGGCGGCGGACGTTGGTCTGGATCGCGGCTTTGTGGGTGCTTACGGACAGGATGACCGCGTTTGTGCTTACACGGCTCTGATGGCAGAGATCGCAGAGAAGAATCCGGTTCACACCACGGTGACGATTCTGGCTGACAAGGAAGAGATCGGTTCCTGCGGAAATACGGGTCTGGATTCTGACTTTGTGCTGCACTACATTGAGGATCTGGCGGACGTGTTTGGCGTAAAGACACGCGATGTGCTGCGCGCTTCCTTGTGCCTGTCCTCTGACGTAAATGCTGCGTTTGACCCGACATTTGCGGACGTATTCGAGGCAAAGAATGCAAGCTACGCCGGAAAGGGCTGCGTGCTGACCAAGTACACCGGTGCGCGCGGAAAGTCCGGCTCCAACGATGCGAGCGCGGAGACCATGGCGAAAGTGATCGGCATCATGGAAGAGGCAGGCGTTTACTGGCAGGCAGGCGAGCTTGGCGCGGTTGACGCAGGCGGCGGCGGAACGATCGCAAAGTTTGTGTCTGGTATGGATGTGGATACCGTGGATCTGGGAGTGCCGATTCTTTCCATGCACGCTCCCTTTGAGCTAGCTTCCAAGCTGGACATCTACAACACTTACAAGGCATTTCAGGCATTCCTGAAATAAAAGAAGAAGGGCTTTTTTTTCCCGAATAATTGTGATATAACTATGTACAAGTCTGCCCGGCTCAGGCCGGGCAGATCTTTATAATAACGAGTAAGGATGTGTATTATGAGAAAGATTGCATTACTTTGTATCTGCACAGCCATGACTGCGTCCCTGATTTCGGGCTGCTCCCAGAAGACGGAGCTTGCCCAGTACAAGGGCGTGGAAGTAGTCGTCGGATCCCGCGAGGTGACGGACGACGAGGTTGAGGCAAAGATCAACCAGCTTCTCGCCGACAACCCCGATTATGTGGAGGTGGATCGTGCGGCTCAGGACGGCGACACCGTAAACATTGACTACAAGGGCGTGATCGACGGCGAGGAGTTTGAGGGAAGCTCTGCCGAGGATCAGGATCTGCTGCTTGGCTCCAACCGTTTTATCGACGGCTTTGAGGACGGCGTGATCGGGATGACGAAGGGCGAGACCAAGGATCTGGATTTGACCTTCCCCGACAACTACGGCAACAAGGATCTGGCAGGAAAGCCCGTTGTCTTCACGGTTACGGTCAATGCCGTAAAAGAGGAGCAGGACGCGGTGTTGGACGACGCGTTTGTCCAGAGAGTCAGCGAGTACCAGACTGTGGACGAGCTGCGCGCGGGAACGAGAAGCGACCTGGAAGCTCAGAAGGCAGAGAGCGTGGAGAACCAGAAAGAGCAGGATGTCTTCAACACCGTCGTTGAGAACTCCACCGTATCGCTTGACCGCAGCGAAGTTTCCAAGGAGTACAATGCGCAGATCAAGAATTACCAGAATCAGGCAAAACTTTACGGCACGACACTCTCCGGTCTGGCACAGAGCTATGGCACGGACGAGGGCGGCTTTAAGGAGATGGTGATGGCTTCCGTGAAGGATGGCGTAAAGCGCGCAACTGTCGCAGACCTGATTGCAGAGCAGGAAGGCATTGAGGTGACGGAGGATGACTTAAACGCCTTTGCCGAGGAGCAGGGGATGTCTCTTGAGGATTTAAAGAGCACCTACGGCGAGGACGAGGTCAACGCCGCAGCAAAGCAGTCCAAGGTATTGCAGTATCTGGCAGAGAATGCCGTTGAGGTGGAAGAGACCGCCGAGGCGACTCCTGCCGAGGCAGAGACCACAGCAGCAAACTAACTAACAAACAAACATACAATAGGAGGGGCCATGGAACTCTTAAAGGAGCGAATTCGCAAGGATGGAAAGATTAAGGCTGGAAATGTTCTGAAGGTGGACAGTTTCCTGAATCATCAGATGGACACCAGACTGTTTGGAGAGATCGGAAAGGAGTTTAAGAGACTGTTTGCGGACGCAGACGTCAACAAGATCCTGACGATCGAGGCATCCGGTATCGGAATTGCCTGTATTGTGGCGCAGTATTTTGACGTTCCGGTTGTATTTGCCAAAAAGACCCAGACCAAGAACATTGCCGGGGAGGTTTACACCAGCAAGGTGGAATCCTACACCCATGGCCGTGTCTACGACATTATCGTGTCCAAGGAGTTTTTAGGACCCAATGACCGTGTGCTTCTGATTGACGATTTCCTGGCAAACGGAAAGGCTTTGGAGGGACTCGCCGCGCTGGTGAGAGATTCCGGGGCAACGCTTGTCGGCGCGGGAGTCGTGATTGAGAAGGGATTCCAGGTCGGTGGCGATCTGCTGCGCTCCCAGGGCATTCGCCTGGAGTCGCTGGCAATCGTTGAGAGCATGGATGAGGAGACCCAGACGATCGTGTTCCGGGATGATGAGTAAGATGAGCGACAGAAAGATTCTCTTTTTTGACGTGGACGGCACGCTGCTGTCCGAGAAGACCAAGGAGTTTCCGGACAGCGCGAGAACGGCTCTGGAGCGTGCGCGCGTTGCCGGACATTTGGTGTTTATCAATTCCGGGAGAAGCTGGTGCAATCTTCAGGAGACGCGAAAGCTGATCCCGGTGGACGGATTTTTATGCGGCTGCGGTACGCACGTTGTGGTCGGGGATGAGACGATCTATCACCACCAGATTCCTCACGATGAGGGCGTTAAGATGCGCCGTGATATTCTGGCGTGTGGGCTGGACGGCGTGCTTGAGGGCGCGGATGCCTGTTACATGAACCGGGATTCTCGGATTGAGCGTGTGCGACACTTGAGAGAGACGCTTTCTCAGAGAGAGGGGGTATTATCCCCTCTTTCTTGGGAGGATGAGAGCTTTGACTTTGACAAGTGCTTTCTCTCCGCCGATGAGTCCAGTGATCCGGCTGCCCTGTTTGAGCAGATGAAGAGCATGGACATCATTGACCGGGGCGCGGGCGATTACGAGTGCGTTCCAAAGGGACACTCCAAGGCGACGGCGATGGATCTGGTGTTAAAGCACTACAATCTGCCGCTTGAGGCAGCGTGGGTGTTCGGCGACAGCAGCAATGATCTGGCGATGTTTGAATTTGCCCAAAATTCCGTTGCGATGGGCGAGCACAGCCCGGTTCTCGATCCCTATGCCACCTTTGTGACAAAGACGGTCGAGGAGGATGGCATTGCCTGGGCACTGGAAAAACTTGGAATTATAGAATAAGATGAAACGAACAAGAATATTGACAGCCCTGATGTACGCGGCAGTTTTTCTCGCGTGCGTTGGGGTTTTGTATATGATGGACAAAATGACCGGAAAAAAGGACGTTCCGGTCGAGGAGACGGTGATCGCGCAGGAGAGCACCACTGCTGCCGGGGATATTACCCCCTTCCCGACGCAGGAGACGACAGAGGAGGAGACGGTTCCAGAAACGCAGGAAGAAGAGTCAAAAGTTACCTGGAACAGTTCTGGCTACCGCTATAAGAACTGGGGCAAGAAGCTCCCCGACATCTGGACGCCGCCGGTGGAGGAGGAAAAGCCGTATGAGCCGCCGCGCATTATCTTGGCGACTGATATTCACTACCAGAGCCACGACGCGGAGGATGACGGGAAGGCATTCCAAAACTTTGTGGAAAACTGTGACGGCAAGGTGGTGGAGTATCTGCCGCAGCTTTTGGAGGCATTCCTTGATGAGGTGATCGCGGAGCATCCGACGGCACTGGTGCTCTCCGGCGATATCACGATGAACGGAGAGAAGATCAACCACGAAGAACTTGGAGCGAGACTGGCGCGCGTGATGGACGCAGGAATCCAGGTCTTGGTAATTCCCGGAAATCACGACATCAACAATCCGAATGCCGCGCTCTACTTTGGGGATTGGAAAACGCCTGCCGAGCAGGTGACGGGCGAGGAATTTTACGAGATTTACCGTAGATACGGAAGCGATCAGGCGTTTAGCCGCGACAGCGCGTCGCTCAGCTACGCCTACGCGCTCGACGAGAAAAACTGGGTCATCATGATCGACTCCGCGCAGTACAATCCGACCAATAAAGTCGTTGGGCGAATCCAGGACGAGACGCTCTCGTGGATGGATGGGATTTTGGCGCAGGCAAAAGAACAGGGAATCTTCGTGCTTCCGATCGCTCACCACAATCTTTTGGCGCAGAGCAGAATGTATCCGACGGAGTGTGTGATGGAGAACAGCCCCGCAATCATTGACCTGTTCCAAAAGTATGAGCTTCCGCTTTTTATGAGCGGACATTTGCACGTTCAAAGAATCCGCCAGCACAGAAGCGGACCCGGCGCGCCAACGAACGAGTACGGCATCCAGGAGATTATCACGGACGCCATGAGTATTCCGCCGTGTCAATATGGCACACTTACCTGGAAAATGGACGGGAGTCTGGAGTACGCGACACGCTCCGTGGACGTTTCAGCGTGGGCAAAGAAAAACAACATTTCGGACGAGAATCTCTTAAACTTTCCGGAGTGGTCGCACGAGTACATTGAGACGCTGATTGCAAACCAGATTCGCAGACAGATCCGAAATCTCGGAGAGGACATCATTTCCTCCATGTCCTCGCTGTACGCGCAGGTTTATATGGATTATTACGCGGGAAGAAAGATTGACAAAAAGGCGGTATCCGAGACGAAAGGCTACCGTTTCTGGGAGCGCAATCTGCCGGACAGCCGCCTGTTAGATGAGATCAACCGCATGATGGACGATGCGGATCGCGACAACAATTACTGGTCAACGGAGGGGTGACTCAGGATGTCCTGAATCTTACAGCGCATGAGCTCGAACGCCGCGTCATTCATACCGCTGTTGGTGATGATGTCCGCAAAGGTGCGCGTGGGCTGAACAAAGATGCTGTGCATGGGTTTTACCGTGGTCAGGTACTGGCTGATGATGTTCTCCACGTCGCGCCCGCGCTCCTTGGTATCGCGCAGGATTCTTCTAAGGATGCGCTCGTCCGCGTCTGCCTCGACAAAGACTTTGATGTCTAAAAGATCGCGGATGCGCTCATCCTGAAGAACGAGGATTCCTTCCAGCAAAATCACGGGCTTTGGCTTGATGGTGAGAGTCTCTTTTGCTCTCGTGTGAAGCGTGTAATCGTAGGTGGGGCACTGAATGGCTTTGCCTGCGCGCAGCTCTTTCAGATCTTCCACCAAAAGTTCCGTCTCAAACGCGCTGGGATGGTCGTAATTGAGTTTCTTTCGCTCCTCAAAAGGCAGGTCGGCATTTGCACGATAATAGTTGTCGTGGTAGATCACAGCGACTTGATCGCCGAACGCCTCCTTGAGGCGGTTGGTAAATGTAGACTTTCCGGAGCCGGTTCCTCCGGCGATTCCGATGATGATTGGGTTGTTCATTTGTATTTCTCCCTGTTTTATTTTGTCAGTAGTATATCTCAAAAAAAACAACTTGACAAGGAGGTTAGCGAGTGCTAATCTATTCTCATGGAGTTAGTTTAATCTAACCGATGGGCGTCGGGATTGATAAAGCGATTGATCTGGAATAGGAGGAGAATCTATGTGGCAGAAGGAACAGATTTTGCGGACGCTGCAAAAGCGCGGAAAGCGGATTACTCAGCAGAGAAGAGTGCTGATTGACGTGATTTTGGAAGAGAATTGGAGCAGCTGCAAGGAGATCTACTATGCGGCTTCTAAGCGCGATCCTTCTATCGGAGTTGCGACCGTTTACCGGATGCTTGGAACGCTGGAGGAGATCGGCGTTTTGACACGCGGATACAATTATTCATTTCCGCCAGAGGAAGGAAAGACCTCTCAGCAGGCGGCAGTATAGTGGAGTTGGGCTTGTGACTTGTCCCGTTTTGTGATAAGATGGTGTATCATGATTCAGGGAGGCGGCCCATGACAAGACAAGAGAGAGAAAAGACACGGCAGTGCGGATGGGAGCGTCCGTCGGTTCCGTGTCTTTTTGTTTCATAGGAAA
>Cebus_capucinus_imitator_PRJNA485217_SSR047__coassemble_1474_pt1 | contig 13410 bp, 12 predicted proteins | sample Cebus_capucinus_imitator_PRJNA485217_SSR047__metabat2_high_PE_002 | metagenome-assembled genome bin Cebus_capucinus_imitator_PRJNA485217_SSR047 | reverse complement strand
TTACGCTAAACGGGATGGTGCTGCTTGCGGCTCCGGCCGGGGACTACGACAGGCGGCTGGTACTTCTCACGACGGATCGCGGGCGGATCACGGCATTTGCAAACGGGGCGAGGCGGCCGGGAAGTCCTCTGATGGGGGCGACGAGAACCTTTGTCTTTGGGAGCTTTACGCTCAGAGAGGGAAGAAGTGCCTACTCGCTCGTCTCTGTCGCTCCAGTATGCTACTTTGAGGAGCTTGCCGCGGATGTGGAGGGAGCTTGCATGGGCTCGTATCTGACGGAACTTGCAGATTATTATTCCAGGGAAAATATGGAAGCGACCGAGCTTCTCACCCTTCTCTACCAGTCGCTCAAGGCACTTTCAAAACCGGTGATCCCGAACGCGCTGATCCGGCGGATCTTTGAGCTTCGCCTGATGGTGATTAACGGCGAGTACACCGAGGAGCCGCCGGGGGAAGTTTCGGAATCGTGCCGTTATGCCTGGCAGTATGTGACGAGCCAACCAGTTGCCCGGCTGTATCAATTCGCGCTGACGCCGGATGTTTTACGCGAGTTTGAGGACGCGGTGGAGATGGCGCGCCACCGCTTTTTGCCCCACGAGTGCAGGGCACTTGAGATCATGAAAATGATGACGCATTGAGGGAAGAAAGGAAGACGCTTATATGAGAGGAAGGGGAAAATGCTTTGCTCTTTTGGTGATGGCTGCGTGTATCGTGACCGGCTGTGCCAGAGGAGGAAAGTCCTCGTTTGATCCGGGAGAGGACCGCGTGATGATTGAGCGGGATGGGACGTGCCGCAGTGCGTCCGTTGCCCAGGGAACCGGAGGCAAGTACGATGAGAAGGAGTTGAAAGCTTTTGTTCAGGAGTCGCTGGAACGCTTTAATGAGGAACATGGCGAGGGATCTGCCGAGCTTTCGGACGCCTCGATCAAGGATCAGACGATCAAAGTTTTTGTCAATTACGCCTCGCCGCAGCTCTACCTGGATCTAGCAGAGGAAAATCAGGACGAGAACGTGAAATGGACGCTGCTTGAAACGGGTGCGCTGGAGGAATATTCTGAAGAGCTTTCTAACGTAACCTTTGTGACGGACAGACAGAAGGCGGCGGACATTGCCGACATTTTAAAGGAGAAGAATCTGCGCGTGGTGGCGACAGAGGGAGATGGTCTCATCCAGACCGAGGGCAAGGTTCGATATATCACCGAGGGATGTTCGATGCGTGACAGCTATACGGTTCAGACAACTGAGGGAAGTATCAATTACATCATCTTTGAGTGAGGAGGAAGATGGGCGTGAAGTACTATATTGGAGTGGATCTTGGGGGAACGAATCTGGCTGCGGGCGTGGTGCGAGAGGACGGCGCGATTCTTGAAGTGATGAGCGTTCCGACGGATCGATCCTGGGGAAAGGACGCGCTGTGCGACCAGATCGCAGACCTTTGTAAAGAATTGATGAAGCGGGGAAATGTTTCGGTCACGGCAATCGGAGTCGGAGTGCCGGGGACTGCCAATCTGGAGACGGGGTGCATGGAGTACGCCAACAATCTTGCGGCAAATGGCGTGCGCCTTGTGGAGGAGCTAAAAAAACGCCTGAATCTGCCTGTTGCCATGGAAAATGACGCGAACGCTGCGGCTTGGGCAGAGTATTGCCTGGGCGTCGGAGCCGGGGCGAACGACTTTTTGATGGTCACACTGGGAACTGGCGTGGGCGGCGGCATGATCCTTGGCGGGCGCATGGTGCGCGGCGTCAACTTTGCGGCAGGGGAATTTGGCCACATGGTATTACACTCTGGAGGAAGAGCCTGCACCTGCGGGCGGCGCGGCTGTTTTGAACAATACGCCTCTGCCACGGGACTGATTTTAGACGCAAAAGAGCAGATCGAAAGAGAGCCGGACGGCGCGCTCGCAAAGGCAGAGAAGGCAGGAGAACTTAACGGAAAGACGATCTTTTCGCTTGCGGCGTCAGGCGATCCGGGGGCAATGGCAGTTCGTGCCCGGTTTATCGCGGATCTAGCGGAGGGACTGATTGATCTAATCAACATTTTCCAGCCGCAGGTACTTGCACTTGGCGGCGGAATCGGAAACGGCGCGTCGGGATTTCTCGATGAGCTGCGCGAAAGAATCGCGAAATTCTCCTACTCCAGAGACGCGAAACGCCAGACGCAGGTTCTTGCGGCAAAACTCGGCAATGACGCCGGAATCCTGGGCGCGGCTCTTGTGGCAAAAGAGCTTGAAATTGACGGAAGATAAAGATATAATAAAGACCACGACGAAAATCGCAGACAAGTTGAGCTGCGAAAAGAAAGGAAATCGAGCAATATGGAAAAGACGATGGAGAAGATTGTCGCCCTGGCAAAGAACAGAGGCTTTGTATATCCCGGTTCTGAGATCTACGGCGGATTGGCGAACACCTGGGATTACGGCAATCTGGGTGTGGAATTAAAGAACAACGTAAAGCGCGCCTGGTGGCAGAAGTTTATTCAGGAGAGCCCCTACAACGTAGGTGTGGACTGTGCGATCTTGATGAACTCCCAGACCTGGGTTGCCAGCGGACATCTGGGCGGATTCTCCGATCCTTTGATGGATTGCAGAAAGTGCAGAGAGCGTTTCCGTGCAGACAAGCTGATTGAGGATTACAATGCAGCTCACGGCATCGAGCTTTCCGCGGCAGTGGACGGCTGGAACCAGGATGAGATGAAAAAGTACATCGACGACAACAACATTTGCTGCCCAAGCTGCGGCGCGCATGACTTCACCGACATTCGCCAGTTCAACTTGATGTTTAAGACCTTCCAGGGCGTAACTGAGGATGCCAAGAACACCGTATATCTGCGCCCGGAGACTGCACAGGGAATTTTTGTAAACTTCAAGAACGTACAGCGCACCTCCAGAAAGAAAGTTCCCTTTGGTATCGGTCAGGTTGGTAAGTCTTTCCGCAACGAGATCACTCCCGGAAACTTCACCTTCCGTACCAGAGAGTTCGAGCAGATGGAGCTGGAGTTCTTCTGCAAGCCCGACACGGATCTGGAGTGGTTTGCATACTGGAAGCAGTTCTGCATCAACTGGTTAAAGACGCTGGGCATCAAGGAAGAGGAACTGCGTGTGAGAGACCACGAGCCGGAGGAGCTGAGCTTTTACAGCAAGGCGACCACGGATCTGGAGTTCTTATTCCCCTTTGGCTGGGGCGAGCTGTGGGGCATTGCAGACCGCACCGACTATGACCTGACGCAGCATCAGACCGTGTCTGGTCAGGATATGACCTACTTTGACGACGAGACGAAGGAGAAGTACCTTCCCTACGTTATCGAGCCGTCTCTGGGAGCTGACCGCGTGACGCTGGCATTCTTGTGCTCCGCTTACGATGAGGAGGAGATCGGCGAGGGCGACGTCCGCACCGTATTGCATTTCCATCCCGCAATCGCACCTGTAAAGATCGGCGTTCTGCCTCTGTCCAAGAAGCTCAACGAGGGCGCGGAGAAGGTATTTGGCGAGCTGTCCAAGTACTACAACTGCGAGTTTGACGACCGCGGCAACATCGGAAAGCGTTATCGCCGTCAGGACGAGATCGGAACTCCGTTCTGCATCACCTACGACTTTGACTCCGAGACCGACCAGGCTGTCACGGTTCGTGACCGCGACACCATGGAGCAGGTTCGTGTGCCGATCGCAGAGTTAAAGAGCTACTTCGAGGACAAGTTCCGTTTCTAAATATTGGAAAGACACGAAAGCCGGTTTCCGCTTGGAAACTGGCTTTTTTATGTCAATTTTTATGCCGGATTCTTTAGAATCATTTTATAAACCTTCTTCTGGAAATATGGTATAATAGATTTCAAAATCAAGATATGCACAGCGGATGCGTTTTTGCTGGCGCAGGGAAATGATTTTGACGAAACAGACACACTTATGAGCAAATAAAAGTGAGGAGGCGCGCAATGAAACTGAAGACACGTCTGGCAGTGGCGTTTCTGACGATTACCGTGGTTCCCCTTGTCCTTATCATATTGGCGGTGACGGGGCTTAGTATGTATCAGAGCCAGTCCTTCCGCAAAGAGTACGGTTTGACGGAGAAGGTTGATCTGCTCTCCGGCAACTCGTTGCAGATCTTTAACCGCTTAACCCAGACTTGCCAGGAGAAGATTCGCAAAAATCTGGAAAGAGATCCCAGCCTATGTGAGGACGAGGACTACTTAAACCAAATCAACCAGGAGTTGGAGAAACAATACGCCTACCTGGTTGTCCGCAGAGGAGATCAGGTGATCTACCCTAAGGGAGAGACGGAGGACGACCAGCTCTTGAGCCATCTGCCGGATTTTGACACTGCGATGGACGGGCTTGAGGGCGGAATCTACTTGGACGGCGAGAGCCAGCATTTAATCAAGCAGATGGATTTTAACTTTCCGGACGGAATGCCGGGAAGCCTTTTTATCGTCTCAAACGTGGGAGATCTCGTCCCAGAGATCAAGTCCATGATTCGGGAAATGTTTATCCTCGGCGTATTGATCTTGATTGCGACGGGAGTGCTCTTGACATATTGGGTGTATCGGTCGATTCTAAGCCCGCTCAACAAACTTCAGGAAGCGACAAAGAAGATCAAAGAAGGAAATCTGGACTTTACGCTTGAAGTGGAGGCAGACGATGAGATTGGGCGACTCTGCATGGACTTTGAGGACATGAGAATGCGCCTCAAGCAGAATGCGGAGGAGAAACTCCAATATGACCGGGAGAGCAAGGAGCTAATCAGCAACATTTCTCACGACTTAAAGACCCCCATCACGGCGATTAAGGGCTATGTGGAGGGAATCTTAGACGGCGTGGCAGCTTCTCCCCAGAAATTGGAAAAATACGTCCGCACCATCTACAACAAGGCAAACGACATGGATCGTTTGATTGACGAGCTGACTTTTTACTCCAAGATTGACACGAACAAGATTCCCTACGTCTTCTCAAAGATCAACGTCTCACAGTACTTTAAGGACTGCGTGGAGGAAGTCGGGCTTGACATGGAGGCGCGCGGGATTGAACTTGGTTACTTTAACTATGCGGACGAGGATGTGGTGGTGATCGCGGATGCGGAGCAGATGAAGCGCGTGATCAACAACATCATCAGCAATTCCGTCAAGTATCTCGACAAGCGAAAAGGCATCATCAACATCCGCATCAAGGACGTGGGAGACTTTATCCAGGTTGAGATTGAGGATAACGGCAAGGGCATTGCCTCAAAAGATCTGCCCAACATCTTTGACCGCTTCTACCGCACGGATTCTTCTCGCAATTCTTCCCAGGGAGGAAGCGGAATCGGTCTTTCCATTGTGCGAAAGATCATCGAGGATCACGGAGGACGAATCTGGGCGACCAGCAAAGAGGGAATCGGAACCGAGATTCATTTTGTATTAAGAAAATATCAGGAGGTATTGCAAGATGAGCAAAATATTGATCATCGAGGACGAGGAGAGCATCGCGGAGCTTGAGAAGGACTATCTGGAACTTTCCGGCTTTGAGGTGGAGATCGAGAACAACGGAGTGGACGGCATGACGAGGGCACTGGAAGAAGATTTCGATCTGTTTATCTTGGATCTGATGCTTCCGGGGATTGACGGGTTTGAGATCTGTAAGCGTGTGCGTGAGCAGAAAAACACTCCGATTTTGATGGTTTCCGCCAAGAAAGAGGACATTGACAAGATTCGAGGACTGGGACTTGGCGCGGACGATTACATCACAAAGCCCTTTAGTCCGAGCGAGCTGGTTGCCCGCGTTAAGGCGCATCTGGCGCGTTATGAGCGTCTGATCGGAAGCGGACAGCCGGTCAACGAGGTAATTGAGATTCGTGGCTTAAAGATCGACCGCACGGCGCGCAGAGTCTGGATCAACGGCGAGGAGAAGAACTTCACCACAAAGGAGTTTGACCTGCTGACCTTCCTTGCCATGAACCCGAATCATGTATACACAAAAGAAGAGCTGTTTCGCGAGATCTGGGACATGGACTCCATCGGCGACATTGCGACGGTGACAGTTCACATTAAAAAGATACGCGAGAAGATCGAGTTTAATACAGCAAAGCCCCAGTACATCGAGACGATCTGGGGCGTTGGCTACCGTTTTAAGGTTTAAGATCTAATATTCAAGAATCGAGTGATCCAGGGCGTGACCCAGACGAAGTTTCTGGCGAACGCCCATCATCACCTGGTCAAGTTGTTCCAGGTGAACGAGAAGGGATTTCTCCTCCTCGGTGGTGGTGAGCACCTTGTGGATTCCTCCATTTTTGATCACGATTCGTTTTTCTGCCATCAAGGCAAGCAGCGGATCGTGCGTTGCCATCAAGACAATCTTGTCCTGGGACACAAGAAGTTCCAGGGCTTTTTTTCGGTCAATTCCGGCATTTTCAATCTCATCAATCAGGACAATCGGCGAGGAACTCAAAATCGCCGTGTCTGCGATCATCAATGCGCGCGACTGACCGCCGCTGAGTGAGGTGACTGGCGTGCTTTCCAGGAAGGATTCCCCGGCAAGGCGGTTTGCGGCCTCCAAAATCTGCTTTGCCACAGCCTCCTCGTCCGCCACGCGCCGGCTCTGCGCGTGAAGACGCACAAACTCCCCGGCAGATAAATCCATTACAAAGTTCATGTTCTGGGACAGCTGCGCCACCAGCTTATTGTTCGCACTGTAACGCCACTTGGGGTCGGGGAGCTCGCCGTTGATGCGGATGGAACGGCCGGTCGGCGTGTCGTTTTGCGCCGCCCACTCAATGTCTGCGAGCAGACGGCTCTTGCCGGAACCCGTGGGACCGACGATGGAGACGATCTGTGAGGCGTGGATGGTGAGTTCGTCAAATCCTTCGGGCTCTCCGCTCTTATCGTGACCCGCAAGAATCGTTAGAGAGCGCACCGAGGTCTCCGTCTGAAGCCCCAGAAACTCTGCCATCTGGCGAATATACTCGTCAAGCTGGGCGGGAAGAGCCGCCTTGTCAATGGCTCCGTCCTCCAGCTGCTCAAAACTCAACTGATTCAAAAACTCCTCAAACGTCAACTCTTCTTTCCCGGAAATATCCAGGCGGTTTAAGGAAAAAAATTCCTGCACAAACGGATAGCGGGTGAGAAGCTGTCCGAGCGTCATATCGCGTATCTTAATCATTCTTCCAGTCTCCCTTTCGCGTATTTCCAAGCTGATACTCCTCGCCGATTCGCGTCTCGCCCAGGCAATAAGAGCACATGGCGGACGGCATGGGGAAGCGTAAGCGCATTCCCTGAACGGACTCGACATTTTGGTTTTCGTCGTAGAGCAAGGTGGAGAGCTCGTGCGCGCCCTGCCCGTTCAGTCCGTTGACATGGATCACCATCGCCTTAGGATTGACGCCGCTGACGCGGCCGGCAAACACTTCACGCTCTGCCTGAGAGACAATATCGCCCTTTGTGATGACTACAACGTCGGCTGCCTTTAAGAGCGGACCGATCTTTTTTGGCGTGTTGATACCTGCCAGGTTGTCGATCACACACACGCCCTTGATGCCATTTAAGTAGGGCGAGCAGCGGTTGCAAAGACCGGCAGATTCTGTGATGAGAAGATCAAGCCCTTCCCGAACGCCCCACTGTACCACGTCCTCGATGTTGGAGGCAAAAAAGTGGTCGGGGCAGAGACCGCCGGAGAGCCCCTTCTTGACCGGAATCCCGGCGCGCTCATAGAGCACGTCGTCATCCGTGTACAGGCAGTCAAACTTGACCACGCCGACTTTTAAGCCCCTTGCACGAAACGCGCCGATGGTCTTTAAGATCACGGACGTCTTGCCGGAAGAGGGCGGGCCGGAGAAGATAATCAGATTCATGCACTTACCTCCGAGGCGTCAAAAAACATGGTTTCCAGCTGCACAAGGAGTGTCCCGATGTCGTGGGAGTAGATGAAGTCCCAGCCGGGCCACAGAAACGTCTTGTCGATGCTTAGATGGTTGTCCACCTCCGGGTGCGTGGACGGGAACTTTCCACCCTCCGCAAAGACCTGACCCATCTCCTTGGAGCCGAGAAACTGGGCGAAGGGGCGCGCCTTCTCGGCGGCAGAGGCCTTTGCCAGCAAAAAGATCGGGCTGATGACCGCGCCATCCTCCGGCCAGATCGGGGTGAGCTTGCTGTCCTCGCCTGCCATCAGCGTAAAGAAGTAGGGCATTACCGTCACAACGGGTGCATTTCCCAGCGTTTTCTTTCCAGTTTTTACCATCTGTGCCGGGTGCATACTCTGGAGGAGACTGCGCCCCATCGCCTTGACGCCTTCCTCGCCGTAAGCCTGATAGAGCCCAAGAAGCAGAGCATTGAAGAGATCCAAGTCTCTCACCGGAAGAGCCACGCTGTTTGCAAACTCCGGCGCGAAGAGATCTTTCCAGGATCTGGGGCAGGGGCGATCGCCAAGGAGCGACTCATTGACCATGAACACGGCGGGAACTACGCCGAGGATGGAATATTGGTTTCTGGGATCCTTTAAACTGATCTTGTCGTTCTCAAAAAACGAGTTCATGTGGTCGATTCCCGTCATATCGGCAAACGTTCCCGCATCGCAGTAGCCGCCGAGGAGCTTTCGGTCAAAGAACAGACCAAATCCCGCCGACAGATACAGATCCGCCAAGTCGTCGGCACTCTTTGCATCGCGTACCCGCTCCTCGATGTGGTCAAGTCCCATGCTCGCCGCCTGAAGCGAAGCGTTGACCGGGATGTCGTGTTCACGAATCCACTGATCGAGCCGTTCCGTGATCTGGATGCGGATCGGGCAGGGAAGAACACCTTCCACGCGCAGTGCGTCCTTACTGGGGCGCGCCTGCTCAATGGCGGCACAGAGAGCTTCCTCGGTCTGCGCGGCGTCCAGTCCCTTGGACTTGAGAGCCATCTCCAGCGAGATCGCCTTTCCAAGCGTCTTTCGCATGGCGTCGTTCTTGACTGCCTCAAAACCGAGCTGTGCGAGAACTTCGATGGTTTCCGGGAACTGTTCGGTCAGATCGAACAATTTATCAGAAAGAGAAAAATAGTGGTTCAATATAACGTCTCCTTTTCTTAATTGACATAACCTTGCAATCGCAATTTTACCAGAAATATTTGAACTTGTCAGCAGGAAATGTTAAGATACTTTTGGGAAAATGTAAACAGAGGAGGGAAATTTTGGAATATACAGGATATGAACTCTTATGGATTTTTGTGATCTACGGCGTGATCGGCTGGTCTCTGGAAGTGTCGGCAGCGGCAGTTAAGCGCAGGCGGTTCCTCAACATGGGGTATCTGAGCGGCCCGTTCTCGCCCATCTATGCCATCTCCGAGGTGGCGTTTGCGATCTTACTGCCGGAGTTGAGAGCGCACCCCTTGTTCCTGTTTTTGGGCGGTATGCTGGTGGCGAGCTTTATCGAGTACGTCAGCGGCTGGTGTTTGGAACGGATTTTTGGGAGAAAATGGTGGGATTATTCAGATCAGCAGTTTCAAGTCAACGGGTATGTCTGCCTGAAAAATTCTATGGTCTGGGGAATCGGGGCATTGCTCAGTATTGAATTGTGCAACCGTCTCTTCCTGCGACTGGTTCACTTGATTCCGCACGCGATTGGGCGACTGATTCTCTGGGGCGTACTGATTGCACTGATACTGGATGAAATTGGATCTTCTGCCGCCGTCTTTCAGATGCATCACAGACTGCGCCGCGTGGCGTTTCAGGTCAGCGTGGACTTACAGAAGCTCTCGGATTCTCTGGGAAATGCACTCACTCGCAGAATCCAGAACCGTATGGTCAAGGCGTACCCCAGCCTTTCGGTGGAAGAACTCTTAAATGAGCGAGAGATACGAAAAGAAAAACGGAAAGCGCGCGATGCCGCAATCTTTGCTCAGGGATGCAGCTTTTATAAGCTCGCCGCACTTTTTTTGATCGGCGCGTTCCTCGGAGACATTGTGGAGACGATTTTTTGCTACGTCACGGCGGGGATCTGGATGAGCCGAAGCAGCGTGGTCTGGGGCCCGTTTAGCATTGTCTGGGGTTTTGGCTGCGTGCTTTTGACTGCATTTTTGTACCAATACCGCGATCGGAGCGACCGCGTGATCTTCCTTGCCGGAACGGTGCTCGGCGGAGCGTATGAATATATTTGCAGCGTTGCCTCGGAGCTGGTATTCGGAACGGTGTTTTGGGATTACAGCAAGATCCCGTTTAACTTGGGCGGGCGAATCAACCTGTTGTATTGTTTTTTCTGGGGCATCGTCTCCGTGGTTTGGCTCAAGATGATCTATCCGTTTTTATCAAAGCACATTGAGCGGATTCCAAAAAAGTGGGGCGTGATTGGCTGCAACCTTTTATTACTCTTTATGGTCGTCAACATGGCGGTGTCCGCGTTCGCGCTGGAGCGATACGCCAGACGCCAGGAACATCCGACGCCTGCCTGGGCGGTGGATGTGATTTTGGACGAACATTTCCCGGATGAGAGAATGGAGCGCGTCTACCCGAACGCAAAGATCGTGCGTTGACATCTCAAAGACGGATCATTATAATAAAAATCATGTTTACGAAAGTGAGGCACATCCTATGAAGATCAAAGACATTCTGGCCCAGAAACGGCCGACCTTTTCTTTTGAAGTATTTCCACCAAAGACGCAGGAAACCTACGAGTCCGTGATGACGGCTGCGGGCGAGATCGCAAAACTGCACCCGGATTTTATGAGCGTGACCTACGGAGCGGGCGGCGGAACGAGCCAATACACGGTTGAAGTCGCAAAATCCATCCAGGAGAACGGCGTGACACCACTCGCACACCTGACGTGCTATTCCTCCACGCATGAGAAGGTACACCAGGTCTTAGATCAATTAAAGGAAAATGGAATCGAGAACGTCCTTGCTCTGCGCGGCGACATTCCGGCAAACGGTGAGACGCCGAAAGTCTACCGCTACGCCTCAGAATTGATCCGCGAGATCAAGGAGAGCGGTGATTTTTGCATCGGCGCGGCGTGTTATCCCGAAGGTCATGTGGAGTCCGCGAACAAGGCGGTTGACATCGAATACCTCAAGCAGAAAGTGGAGGCGGGATGCGATTTTGTCACCACGCAGATGTTCTTTGACAACAGCATTTTATATAGTTACCTGTATCGGATTCGCGAGAAGGGAATCACCGTGCCTGTGATTGCCGGAATCATGCCCGTCACAAACGCCAACCAGATCAATCGGATCATGAAAATGTCCGGAACGTATATGCCCGCGCGCTTTAAGTCCATCGTGGACAAGTTCGGAGACAATCCCGCCGCCATGAAGCAGGCAGGAATCGCCTACGCCACGGAGCAGATCATTGACCTGGTCGCAAACGGGGTGAACGGAATCCACGTTTATTCCATGAATAAGCCCGATGTGGCGAGGAAAATTCAGGAAAATCTTTCAGATATTCTGTAAGAGACAGAGAGGAGGCGGACGCAGATGATGGATATGTCCTGTGTCAACCGCGCGGAGGCACTGCGCTATATGGGATGCAAGGGAGAGCCGGACGAGTCGCTCAAAAACCTGCTGGAAGAGTGTCTTGACCAACTGGGAGAGGTCTGTGAGCCGCGCCATCTGACGGCGTCATTTCCCCTGAGATTGGGAGCAAAAGATACGATTGACGCACAGTGTTTTCAGACAAAGAGCCGCGCGCTCGCCCATAACCTGGCAGACTGTGACGAGATTTTGCTCTTTGCGGCGACGCTCGGAACGGGAGTCGATCACCTCATCCGCCGTTACAGCCGCCTGGAGATGAGCCGTGCCGTGGCACTTCAGGCAGCTTCCGCGGCGGCGATCGAGGCGTATTGCAATAACGTTTGCAAGGAACTTCGTGCGGATTATGAGGCCAAGGGAAAGTATCTTCGACCGAGATTCAGCCCCGGATATGGGGACTTTCCGCTGTCGTGCCAGCCTGCGATCCTTGGCGCACTGGAGGCAGGAAAACGCATCGGAATCAAGCTAACGGACAGTTTTTTGATGATGCCGTCAAAGTCCGTCTCCGCCGTGATGGGAATCAGTAAAAAGCCCAGACATTGCAGCGTGGAAGGATGCGAGGTCTGTACAAAAAAGGACTGCCTGTACCGCAGGTAGAAGGGAGAATGGGAATGATACGGTTTAACAACGATTACAGCGAAGGCGCGCATCCAAGAATTTTAGAGCGTCTGATGGAGACGAATCTGGAGCAGACTCCGGGATACGGGGAGGATGTCTATTGTAAAGAGGCACAGCGTTTGATTCGGGAAAAATGCAGTGCGCCAAATGCGGAGGCACACTTCGTGGTCGGCGGCACGCAGGCAAACTTGATTGTCGTTGCGGCCGCGCTTCGCCCCTGGCAGGGAGCGGTCTGCGCTCAGTCCGGTCACATCAATGTCCACGAGACGGGGGCAGTTGAGGCGACGGGACACAAGGTTTTGGGACTTCCCCACAAGGACGGAAAGATTGACGCGGCGCAGGTTCGGGCGTGCTGTGAGGAGCACATCCACGATGCGAGCTTTGAGCACACCGTACAGCCCGGCATGGTCTACATTTCCCAGCCGACGGAGTACGGAACATTGTATACAAAGCGCGAGCTGGAAGAACTGTACACCGTGTGCAAAGCGTATGGGCTCTACCTGTTTGTGGACGGAGCGAGACTTGCCTACGGCTTAGAAGCTCTGGGAAATGACGTGGATCTCAAGACACTTGCGGCAAATTGCGACGTGTTCTACATCGGCGGAACAAAAGTCGGCGCGCTTTTTGGAGAGGCGATCGTGATCTTAAACGATTCTTTAAAGAAGGACTTCCGCTACATGATCAAACAGCGCGGAGCAATGCTTGCAAAAGGCAGACTTCTCGGCATTCAATTCGAGACGCTCTTAAAAGATGGACTTTACGAAGAGATGGGAGCACACGCAGATCGCTTGGCAGATGAATTGCGGGCAGCATTTTCCGAAAAAGGCTACCCGTTCTATGTAGAGAACACGACAAACCAGCTTTTTCCAATTCTTCCCAATATACTGCTGGAGTCCTGGAAAGACAAATACGTCTGGGAACTCAACTGCCAGGTGGACGAAGATCACAGCACCGTGCGTTTTTGCACGAGCTGGGCGACAAAGCCGGAGTGGATTGCGGCGTTGATCAGCGACATCCGAGAGAGTTAAAAGGGGACAAACGACATGGATATAAGACAGGAAATGAGACAGCGGCGGCTGTTTTTTGACGGAGGAACGGGCAGCCTTCTCCAGGCGCACGGCTTAAAGGCAGGGGAGCTTCCGGAAGTCTGGAATATCACGCACCCCAAGATCTGCACGAAACTGCATCTGGATTACTTAAACGCCGGGGCAGACATCATTAAGACCAATACCTTTGGGGCGAACGCACTCAAGTTTCCGGGCACGGATGCTTACAGCGTGGACGAGATCGTCACGGCGGCACTTGCAAATGCAAAGCAGGCGGTAAAAGAGGCGGG
>Cebus_capucinus_imitator_PRJNA485217_SSR047__coassemble_1419_pt1 | contig 14308 bp, 10 predicted proteins | sample Cebus_capucinus_imitator_PRJNA485217_SSR047__metabat2_high_PE_002 | metagenome-assembled genome bin Cebus_capucinus_imitator_PRJNA485217_SSR047 | reverse complement strand
CTGCGATAAGAACGGTAATTGTAAATGCTGATTGCCAATGCAATGCAGATGACAATCGCAAGATTGTAAAAGACAAGACGCCCCTGAAACGTCTTTTTTAGTTTCCCCATATACGATTCCTCCCCAAAACGAACCCTTTTTTTACTATCATACCAGAAAAACTTGAAAAAGAAATCCAAATTTTTCCAAATATGAAAAGAGTGCATTTTTATGAAAATAATATATTTTTTGAAAACATGGGCGAAATAGCGAAAGAAAAAAGTAATAGAATTATAAAATTTGTTAATTTTATACAAAGCAAAAGTATGGTATCCTTAGTACAACAAAATTCTGGGAGGAATTGAGAGATGAGATTAAAACGGGTTGTAGCATTATCATTGGCATCGGCGATGGTTGCTTCTATGACTGCCTGCGGCGGGGGCAAGGCGGCGGACACCACGACGAAGGCTGCGGCAGAGGGAGAGTCCGTGGGCGGAGAGGAAAAGAATACTGCGGCTTCCGACGAGAAGATTGAGCTGTCTGTCTCGACTTGGGACAACGACACTTCTCCACAGTTCCAGGCAATCGTGGATGCTTACATGGAAAAGAATCCGAACGTGACGATCAAGGTGATCGACACTTCCGCAGATGAGTATAACAACTCTCTGGGCGTCAGCTTGTCGGCGGCTCAGGCAGATCCGGACATCATCTGGGTCAAGGATATGGGATCCATGCTTCAGATGGCGGATAAGAAGCAGCTGCTTCCGATTGACGACTTTATCAAGAATGATAATTTTGATCTGAGCATCTACAACGGCGCGGCAGAGCAGCTGCAATACAACGATACGACTTACGCACTGCCTTATCGTTCCGACTGGTATGTGCTCTACTACAACAAAGACCTGTTCGATGCGGCTGGCGTGGATTATCCCAGCAACGATATGACCTGGCAGGAGTACTATGATCTGGCGGCAAAGATGACCTCCGGCGAGGGAAGCTCCAAGGTTTACGGCACGCACAACCACACCTGGCAGGCATTGGTGACAAACTGGGCGGTTCAGGATGGAGAGCACACGGTTGTGGAGCAGGATTACTCCTTCTTAAAGCCTTGGTATGAGGAGGCTGTGGCTCTTCAGGAGAATGGCTATATTCAGGACTATGCAACCTTAAAGACAGCAAATATTCACTATTCTTCCGTATTTAAGAATCAGCAGTGCGCGATGATGCCGATGGGAACCTGGTTTATCGCAACCATGATTCAGGCGCAGAAGGATGGCGAGACCGACTTTAAGTGGGGCGTTGCGACGATTCCGCACCCGGAGAACACCGAGGCAGGATACACGGTTGGCGCGCTGACTCCCATTGCGATCAGTGCTTACACCGATCAGCCCGATGCATCTTGGGACTTTGTGAAGTTTGCGGCTTCTGAGGAGGCGGCGGAGCTTCTGGCACAGCAGGGCGTATTCACCGGAATCCAGACCGAGGAGTCCTTACAGACCATCGCATCCGCAGAGTACTTCCCGGAGGGCGAGAGCAACGTGGAGGCACTGCGCTACACGCACTACGCATTTGACCGTCCGCTCGATCCCAAGATCGAGGAGATCAGAAAACCTTTGGACGAGATTCATGAGCTGATTATGATCGGCGAGTACACCGTGGATCAGGGAATTGAGGAACTGACAAAGCGTGTCGCTGAGATCAAAGGATGGGAATAAGTGATTTAAGTGACTGACATACAAGGGCATCTCTGTACCAAGTTCATGGAGGTGCCCTTTTTGTTTCATAGGAAACTGCGTCCTATGAAACAAAAAACGCTCCGCTGTGGATCGCACTGCGGCGGATTGGAAGAATGTCGCTATAGCGACCCGCCGCAGGCGGAGAATCCTGCGAGCAGGATTCTATTTTCATAGGAAACTGCGTCCTATGAAACAAAAAACGCTCCGCTGTGGATCGCACTGCGGCGGATTGGAAGAATGTCGCTATAGCGACCCGCCGCAGGCGGAGAATCCTGCGAGCAGGATTCTATTTTCATAAATGTCGATAGGGGGTAACGAAATCATGACTTCTAAGGGGAAAAGAAAGCTCCGAGACAACATCATTGGATATTCTTTCATTCTTCCAAACCTGATTGGATATACGGTCTTTGTGTTCCTTCCTGTGCTCTTCTCGTTCGTCCTGAGCGTGATGAAGTGGGACGGCTCCCAGGCACCGATGGAGTTTGTGGGACTCCAGAACTTTGCACAGATCTTTTCCGATCAGCTTTTTCGCGACTCGTTCGTCCACACCGTCGCCTACGCGTTGATGACGGTTCTTCCGACACTTGTGCTCTCATTGCTGTTGGCAGTGCTGCTAAATTCAAAGATTAAGGGAATCGCTTTTTACCGCGCGTCCTTTTTCTTCCCATACATTGCTTCCACCGTTGCAGTCGGAGCGGTCTGGAATATGCTGTTTCAGCCGGATTTTGGCCCGATCAACGAGTTTTTGAAGTTTATCGGGATCGCAGACCCGCCAAGATGGGTGGTTTCCACGGACTGGGCGATGGTGGCTGTCGCAATCGTAACCATCTGGAAATATATGGGATATTACATGATTGTCTATTTGGCGGCACTTCAGGGAATCTCAAACTCTCTCTACGAGGCGGCAAGCATTGACGGCGCGAACAGCTGGCAAAAGCTGCGCTACATCACGATTCCCATGTTGACGCCGACTACCTTCTTTGTGCTGATTATGCTGACAATCCAGTGCTTCAAGGTCTTTGACATGGTTTACGTCATGACCGGAGGCGGTCCCGGAAGTGCTACCAAAACGCTGGTCAACTACATTTACGAGAAGGCGTTCACCAGCTGGCAGTTTGGTCCGGCAAGCGCGGGTGCGATCGTTCTCTTTGTCGTGGTTCTGATCATCACATTGATCCAGTTCAACGGAGAGAAGAAGTGGTCAAAGGATATGTAAGGGAGGAGGAAAGAACGTGAGTGCAAAACAGAAAACAACAAAAACCATACTCTATATCGCGCTGATCGGACTCTCGCTTTTTATGCTGATTCCGTTCTACTGGATGGTCATTTCCTCCTTGAAGATGAATAAGGACGTATTCTCCATCCCGATGAAGTGGTGGCCGGAGAGTTTTGAGTGGAAGAACTACAAGATTATCTGGAAGAAGATTCCGCTGTTGACGTTCTTTTTGAACACGGCGAAATTGACCGTCATCACCACGGCGATTCAGCTCTTTACCAGCTGCTTTGCGGCGTATGGATTCACAAAATCCAAGTTTGTGGGAAGAGATCTCATTTTCCTGATGTATGTGACAACGATCGCCATTCCGTGGCAGGTGTACATGGTTCCGCAATTTATCCTCGTTTCCAAGCTTGGCTTAAACGATACGCACATTGGCTTGATCTTGATGCAGGCATTCTCGGCGTTTGGCGTGTTCCTGATTCGCCAGTTCTACATCAGTATCCCCGATGAGCTTTGCGAGGCGGCGCGAATCGACGGGCTCAACGAGTACGGAATCTTTGCCAGAATCATTTTCCCGCTCGGAAAGCCTGCGATGGCGACTTTGACGATCTTTACGTTCACGAACGTGTGGAATGACTTTATGGGACCGCTTATCTACTTAAAGACGAAGGAGTTAAAGACCATTCAGCTGGGAATCCGGATGTTCATCTCTCAGTACGGAGCGGATTATGCGTGGATTATGGCGGCGTCTGTCTGCTCCCTGATTCCGGTTGTGATCGTATTTTTGAGCTGCCAGAAGTTCTTTGTGGAAGGCGTTGCCGCCAGCGGTATTAAGGGCTAAAAAGGAGAAATGATATGAAGACAGTAGCAGAGCAGGCACTCGATGGGGCTTGCCGCCTGGTAAAGGAGAACCTCCCCCAATTTACGACGAAGTTTCCATCCTCCAACAGCTTTGACAACTTTTTTGTCCCGACGGAAAATGTTGAGTGGACGACGGGATTCTGGACGGGTGTGATCTGGCTTGCGTATGAGCATACAAGGGACGAGGCATTCAAGCAGGTGGCTCTCATCCAGGTGGACAGCTTTTTGCACCGGATTGAGGAGAAAATTGACGTCAACCACCACGATATGGGATTTTTATACAGTTTATCGTGTGTGGCGGCGTACAAGCTGACGGGAAGTGAGCCGGCAAAAAAGGCGGCGATTCTGGCGGCAGACCATCTGGCGCAGCGTTATCGCGAGAAAGGTCAGTTTTTACAGGCATGGGGAAATGTCGGAGAGCCGAAAGAGTACCGGCTAATTATTGACTGCTTGCTTAATCTGCCGCTTTTATATTGGGCGAGCGAGGTGACGGGCGATCCGTCTTATGCCGAGAAAGCCGAAAATCACATCAAAACGGCGATGCGGTGCGTGGTGCGCCCCGACAATTCCACTTATCACACACATTTTATTGATATGGAGACGGGAGAGCCGACTTACGGCGTGACGCATCAGGGAAACCGCAACAACTCTGCCTGGGCGAGAGGTCAGGCGTGGGGCGTGTACGGGATTGCATTGAGCTACCGCTACTTAAAAAAGCCGGAGTACATCGACCTGTTCTGCCGCGTGACTGACTACTTTATCGAACATTTACCGGAAGATCTCGTTCCGTATTGGGATTTTGACTTCACAACGGGAAGCGACGAGCCGAGGGATTCCTCCGCGTCTGCGATTGCAATTTGCGGAATCCTCGAGATGGCAAAGTACTTAGATGACGAACAGGCAAAGAAATATACGGACGCAGCCGAGCGAATGCTTCAGGCATTGATCGCGCATTGCGCCAACACCGATCCAAATGTTTCCAACGGATTACTTCTTCACGGAACGTATGCGCGGGATTCCAAGGAGAATACCTGTACGAACCGGGGAGTGGACGAGTGCAACACCTGGGGCGATTACTTTTATATGGAAGCATTGACGCGTATGTGCACGGACTGGAAGCTGTATTGGTAAAGGAAACGGAGGGCAGAGGATGAGCAGGACAAACTTACTTTACATTTTCGCCGATCAATGGCGATACCAGGCACTGGGGTGTCACCACGCGGATCAGGTCGTAACCCCGTGGCTAGACCGCTTTTCCGAGGAGTGCGCGCGCTTTTCCCACGCGTACAGCACCTTTCCGCTCTGCTCCCCGCACCGGGCTTCTCTGTTTACTGGAAAATATCCCTTCAACGTGGGAATGTGGACGAATTGCAAGATCGGTCTGGAAGAAAAGATCATGCTAAAGCCACAGGAGACTTGCATCGGAAACGTCTTAAAAGATAACGGTTATCTGACCGGGTACATCGGCAAGTGGCATCTGGACGCCTCGGAGCAGAACTTTACAAAAAATCCCAAGTCCGGGGCAAGAGACTGGGACGCCTACACACCGCCGGGGGAGCGCAGACAGGGCTTTGATTATTGGCTCTCCTATGGAGCCTGCGACGATCACCTAAACCCGCATTATTGGATGGACGATGAGACGCAGATCTGTCCGAAAAAGTGGTCGGCGGAGTTTGAGACGGACAAGGCGATCGAGTTTATGGAGGCGCACAAAGACTGTGGAGAACCGTTCGCGCTCTTTGTCTCCTACAACCCACCCCACCTTCCGTATGAACTCGTTCCGGATCGCTATTACGAGAAATTTCGAGATCTAAAGATTCATTATCGGGAAAATGTACCGCTGGAAAAGCGTGAGAAGGGCGGTCTGCTGGAACGTCAAACGCGCCAATACTTTGCGGCGGTGCACGGAATTGACGATCAATTTTCCAGAATCTACCAATATCTTAAGGAAAATCACTTGGAAGAGAACACCTTAGTGGTTGTCTCCGCAGACCACGGCGATATGATGGGCTCGCAGGGACTCATGAGCAAAAATGTCTGGTACGAGGAATCCATCCACATTCCGCTGATGATACGCCAAAAAGGTGTGATTGAGCCGGGGGAACGCATGGAGATCTTCGCAAGTCCCGACCATATGCCGACGCTTTTGGAACTCTTAGATCTTCCGGTTCCGGACACCTGCCAGGGATACAGCCATAAAAAGGGAATTTTTGGAAATGACCCTGACTGCCCCAAGGAAATGTTTCTGTGTTCGTATCCTGGCGGGGCTGACATGGTGCAGGCGTTTAGCGATCGCGGCTTGACGCACAAGTCTTACGGCTGGCGGGGAATCAAGACGCACACAAAGACATACGTCATCACAAACGGCTACCATCCCGACGAGGAGCAAAAAGAGTATCTCTACGATGACGAGAACGACCCGTACCAGCTCTCGCCAAAAGAGATTGCGGCGGATACGAAAGACGTGCAGATTTTAGCATTTCGCAAAAAATTAAAAGAATATCTCACACTCACGAAAGACCCGTTTTTGTGGCAATCGCGTCGCTAAACAACGAGAAGTCAGGACACGTTTTGGAGAACGCCCTGACTTCTTTTTTTCTTGCAGGAAGCGTCAACGCATGATAGAATGAAGCGGAGAGGATAGGTAAATTCAAATGGATATGCAAGTTTCGTTTACAATGGAATTTAAGCGTCCGGTTCTGGGCGCGAAGGAGTGGAGTGAGGAGAAGATGAACTCATTCTGCCAGGAGATTGCCGAAGAGTTGGCGATCACCGTGACAGCCGTCAAAAAGGGAGGTATCACCTTTACCTTTTGCAGTGGCGGCATTGTCCACATCCGATGGTTTAAGAGCATGATGTTTGGTGTGATTCCGACCGGTTTTGCAGGACCTGGATTTCATGCAGCGGTGTGCTATTTTCTGGAACTGTTTGCGGCACGCGGACACGCTAAATTGCTGTTAAAAGATGAGACGGGATTTTACGAGGATCGCGATTTTGAAAAATTGCGTCGGAATTTCTTCATCCCCTGGTTAAAAGACCTGCTCTCACAGGCAGTGGAGAGCGAGGGCGAGGAGGGGAAACTTCTGTGCTGGCCGGAGGGGAAATCTTATCCCAGACAGAGCGCGGACGTGATCTGGACGCCGATTCGTCCGTTTTCCGTCCGGGAATTGCGCGGAATCATCAAGTCCGGGCTTGTGGCAACCGTGGCAAAGGACTTTTTTATCTGGCCAAATGAAGAGCGGGACGCCTTGTTTTTGCGAAATAGTGCCTTGTATGACATGAACCAGTTTTGTTACTTTCAGCCTTCCGCGCGAAGTGAGACGGACGCGCAAATGAACCGCCATGAGATCGAGATTTTGGAGACGGTCTGGAACATGGATCCGACGATTGCGATTCCAAAGCAGGAATATTTGGAATTGTGTGCGTTAGACGGACACGAGCCCATGCCGCTTGAGAACGTAAACGATATGGCGGGCGCGGTTCCGATCGGTATGCGCAGGGATTGGATTTTCTGCACCATGGGTCAGCTGGAATTTACCGTTCCGGGAAGTTTCCTGTATCATCCGCGAAAGAACCCGCGAATTGAGTGCTACACGGACCCGGACGAGAAGACGTGGAGAGAAGTGGACGTTTGTATGTTCTATAAGAGCATGATGGACGAGAGCGTGTTGACCCGCTTGCCGGTTGCAGATGTGGAAACATTTTCCAGGGAAGAGCTGGAAGGAAAGATCTGGTTTTACGAGCCGAAAAAAGAGGTATTCTGCGCCACGGCAAAGATTGAGTACAAGGAACAGGTGGCAATGATCAACGTGTTCTGGAAAGACCCGATCTACAAGGATTGGGCGCGTGACTTGATTCACAAAGTGCGGGTGGTGGAGACGAAGGAAGAAGAGGGAGCGTTCTTTTGATGGAGAAGAGAAGCGGAATACGGACAAAGGAACTGTTGCAGCGTTTTTTGCCTTACTATAAAAAGTACTATAAGACGCTGGTTTTTGATTTGTTTTGCGCGTCCCTGACAACGCTTGGAGAGTTGGTTTTGCCCATGATTTTGCGCTATATCACGAATCAGGGCGTGCGCGATCTGACGGCACTCAGTGTTCGCACTGTGCTCTCGATCGGATTTTTGTATTTCATGCTGCGTGTGATTGACTCGCTGGCAGCATACTACATGGCGTACACGGGTCATGTGATGGGCGTCTACATTGAGACGGATATGCGACAGGACGCGTTTGAGCATTTGCAAAGGCTCTCTGATCGCTATTACAGCAACACAAAAGTCGGGCAGATCATGTCGCGGCTGACGAGCGATCTGTTTGATGTGACGGAATTTGCTCACCATTGCCCGGAAGAGTTTTTCATCGCCGTCTTAAAGGGCATCGTCGCCTTTGTGGTGCTGGCGCGCATCAACCTTGGATTGACATTGCTCATCTTTATTATGATCCCGATCATGGTCGTTTCCTGCATTCGCGTCAACCGTCGGATGAAGGAAGCGTACCGTAAGCAGAGAAACCAGATCGGCGAATTGAACGCACGGGTGGAGGACACCTTGCTTGGAAATCGCGTGGTGCGCGCATTTGCCAACGAACCGGTTGAGATCGAGAAGTTCGGAAAGAGCAACCACGACTTTATGCTCATCAAAAAGCACACCTACCGCTACATGGCGGCGTTTCAGATCACGACGCGCTCGTTTGACGGTTTGATGTATGTGCTGGTGATCGTGGCGGGCGGTCTGTTCATGCTCGGCGGACAGATCGAACCGGGAGATCTCGTGGCGTACACGCTCTATGTCAGCACGTTGCTCACGACGATTCGGCGCATCATCGAGTTTGCGGAGCAGTTTCAGCGCGGAATCACGGGAATTGAGCGGTTTGTGGAGATCATGGACGTGACTCCCGACATTCGCGACGAGAAGGGCGCGAAGGACTTAAAAGATGTCAAGGGCGAGATCACGCTCGATCATGTGAGTTTTGAGTATCCGGACGACCATCATCCGGTACTTGAGGATATTTGCCTAAAGATCCGTCCTGGCGAGCGGGTGGCTCTCGTCGGCCCGTCCGGCGGTGGAAAGACGACGCTTTGCAACTTGATCCCGCGCTTTTACGATGCGGGCAAAGGAAGCGTTCTGGTGGACGGAAAGGACGTGCGCTCTCTGACGCTTCGAAGCCTGCGCTCCTCCATCGGAATCGTGCAGCAGGACGTGTATCTCTTCTCCGGAACGGTCTATGAAAATATCAGCTATGGACGCCCCGGCGCGTCGAGAGAAGAAGTCATCGAGGCGGCAAAACTTGCGGGCGCGCATGAGTTTATCGCAGAACTTCCCGACGGATACGACACCTATGTGGGAGAGCGCGGTGTGAAGCTCTCCGGCGGTCAAAAACAGCGCCTTTCCATTGCGCGTGTGTTCCTGAAGAACCCGGCGATTTTGATTTTGGACGAGGCGACCTCGGCACTCGACAACGAGAGCGAATATTTGGTGACGCAGTCACTTGAGGCATTGGCAAAGGGAAGAACAACCGTGACGATCGCCCATCGTCTGACGACGATTCAGGGCGCGGATCGGATTTTGGTGCTCTCTGGAAGCAAGATTGCGGAGGAGGGAACGCACCGGGAACTGTTGGAGAAAAAAGGAATGTATTATCAGCTGTACGCCACGGCAAATCGCCTGAACGGGATTTCGGCTGCGGATTGAGAAAAACGAACTAGAGGAGATTTTTGACATGAAAGTTGCGATTGTAGCAGACAGTAACAGCGGAATTACGCAGGAACAGGGAAAAGAGCTGGGCATTTATGTGCTTCCCATGCCCTTTATGATTGACGGAGAACAGTACCTGGAAGGCGTGAGTCTGACGCACGAAGCATTTTACGAGAAAATGAACGCGGGAGCAAATATCACGACCTCCCAGCCATCCCCCGGCGAGGTGACAGATCTGTGGGATCAGCTGCTGGAGACGTATGACGAGGTGGTGCACATCCCGATGTCGAGCGGACTGAGCAGCTCCTGCCAGACGGCGCGTTTGCTGGCGCAGGACTACGACGGGCGCGTTGAGGTTGTGGACAATGGTCACATTTCCGTCACGCAGAGACAGGCGGCTCTGGATGCGAGAGATCTGGCGGCAAAGGGATACCGCGCTGCCGAGATTCGGGGAATTCTGGAAAAACACAAGAAGGAATCCATCATCTTTGTGACCGTGGATACGCTCAAGTACCTCAAGAAGGGCGGAAGAGTGACTCCGGCAGCTGCCGCGCTCGGAACACTTTTGAAGATTAAGCCGATTTTAAGCATTGACGGCGAGAAGCTGGATGCCTTCTCCAAGGCAAGAACCGTCAAGCAGGCAAAGGCGACGATGCTCTCCGCATTAGAGCATGAGCTGGAAACGCGGATGCACGATCCCAAGGCGCAGAACACTTATCTGGAGATTGCACACACGAACAACGAGGCGGCGGCGCAGGAACTGAAAGCAGAGCTTGCTGAGCGTTACCCCGGTGCTCCGATCTATGTGGACGGATTGTCTCTGAGCATCGCCTGCCACATTGGACCGGGATGTTTCGCGGTTGCGTGCACAAAGAAGCTGGAGGAGCTGAACTAACTTGAAACGAGAGCGTTTTCTTGCGTGGCTGAAGGAGCGGAAAATCAGCATTCAGATTCCGCTCTCTGCGATTGTGATTGTACTGGGATTGGCATTTTTGATTGTTCAATCCCAGATTTTGGTTGGGTCATTCCAACAGGGGCAGCTGGAAGCGCGAAGCATTGAATTGCAAAATCAATGTGTGATTTTGAGCAATCGAATGACGCGCTCCGGTTACCTGGCTTCTGGTGGTCAGTCCGATCACCAGATCGAGACGCAGATGCAGGCGATTGCCGACATTTACGGCGGACGGCTCGTCCTGGTCAACCGCAATTTCCGCATCATAAAGGATACGTTCAATCTCTCGACTGGGAAGTTTTACGTTTCTCAGGAAGTTATCAAGTGTTTTGGCGGGGAGAGCAGCAGCCGTTACAACCGGAAAATGCAATATTTTGCCCAAACCATCCCCGTCTACTCGCCACAATCCGAGAACACGATTGACGGTGTGCTCGTCATGACGGCCTCGACCGAGAACCAGACGGCATTGACGCAGCGGATGCAGGATAAGGCAACGTACTTTTTGATTCTCTCGCTTGTGGTGCTTGTGGTTCTCGCCGTGATCTGCGTGCGCCAAGCTCTTCGTCCGCTCAATCTCCTTCAGCAAAAGTTTGACACCGTGGCGCAGGGCGATCTGGAAGCCGATGTGAGCGTGGACACTTACCGGGAGACGCGGCTTTTGGGACAGACGATGGCAAAGGCTCTGACGCGCTTAAAGGCGATGGACCAGTCGCGCCAAGAATTTGTCTCGAACGTCTCGCATGAGCTAAAGACGCCGATCACCTCGATTCGCGTGTTGGCGGATTCTTTGATGAGTATGGAGGACGCGCCGGTGGAGCTTTACCGCGAGTTTATGTCCGACATTTCCGATGAGATTGACCGTGAAAACCAGATCATTGAGGATCTCTTGACGCTTGTTCGGATGGACAAGTCGGCGGATCAGCTCGTGCACATCACGCAGGTCAACATCAACCAACAGCTGGAGATGGTCTTAAAACGGCTGCGCCCCATCGCCAAGCGGAAAAATGTGGAAATTACGCTTGAGAGTATGCGCGAGGTGGTGGCAGAGGTGGACGAGGTGAAGATGTCGCTTGCGATCACGAATCTTGTGGAAAATGCGATTAAATACAACGTGGATTCCGGATGGGTGCGGGTGACGCTTGATGCGGATCACAAATACTTCTACATCAAGGTGGCGGACTCCGGAATCGGCATTCCAGAGGAGGACACGGAGCATATTTTCGAGCGATTCTACCGGGTGGACAAGGCGCGCTCCCGCGAAGTGGGCGGAACGGGGCTTGGTCTTGCGATCACACTCAACGTAATTCGGCTGCATCGCGGCGTGATTGATGTGGAGAGTGTGCTGGGCGAGGGAACGACTTTTGCGGTGCGGATTCCGCTGCTCTACATTCCAAGACAGGAGGTGAGAGCATGAGACACACAAACGGATGGAGAGGCTTGGTCTGGTTGTTTGGGCTGATCGCGGTCTGTGCCGGGATTTTGGCAAGCTGTCAGTCGTTTTCGGACACGGAGACCGGGGAGCTTGATCCCGGAGAATATTGGATTTACTATCTGGACACCTCCACGACAAAGCTCTCGCCCCATAAGTACCGGGCGCAGGCAACGGAGACGGATGATCTCATTGCGGAATTGATGACACGGTTTTTGATGGTTCCAAAGGATTTGGACAGCCAGTCCGCGCTCTCCGACAAGGTAATCTATCAGCGGTTTGAGCGAAAAGATCAGGTACTTTATCTCTACTTTGACTCGAACTACGCGACGATGAAGGCGGATCGGGAGATTCTCTGTCGCGCCGCACTCGCTCGCACACTGACGCAGGTGGACGGCGTGGACTTTATCAACATTTACTGTGGAGAACAGCCCTTGATGGATCACGACGGCAATCCGGTCGGAATGCTTTCCGGGACGGATTTTATCCTCAACACCAGCAACGTCAACTCCTTTGAGAAGGCGGAATTGACGCTCTATTTTGCGGATGAGACGGGAACAAAGCTCGTTGCAACGCGGCGGGAAGTCGTGCACAGCATCAACACCTCTCTGGAACAGCTGATCGTGGAGCAGTTGATTGCCGGGCCAAAAGAGGAAGGGGAGTATGCGACGCTTCCGTCCGACTTAAAGATTTTGAGTTTGACAGTCAACGACAGTGTGTGTTATATTAACTTTGACGCTGCATTTATGAATGTGCAGCAAGGACTGAGCGAATACATTCCGATCTATTCCATCGTCAATTCGCTGTGTGAGCTGACGACGGTCACGCGGGTGCGAATCTTGGTGAACGGGTCGCAGGATGTGATGTTTCGCGACGCGATCTCTCTGAATACCGCATTTGAGCGGGATGAGGAATATGTTTTGACGAATTGAGAGGAAAATGATGAAACGGCCGCTTCTTGGAATGGCAGGGAGCTTCGTACTTGGAGAGGTGCTGGCTCTGCTGGATGTGGCTGGATGGATACAGACATGGATGATGGTTCTCTGCGCCGCTTTTGCGATAGCAACGGGCGCAGGGCTGTTTTTGATGAAAGGCGGAGCTTTTTGGAAGGCTTCGCCTTTTTCGCGCCGCAAACTCTGGGGACTGTTTGCGATTTTACTTTTCTTTCTTCTGGGAAATGGGCGGGCGCAGTCGGTGCGCGTGCGTCTGGATGCGGAAGGAGAGTTTGTGCAAATGCTCTCGGACACGAAGGCAGAGGTGACGGGAAATGTTTTCGACTGTAAGGCGCGGGAGACGGGATGGGAACTGGGACTGGAAAGAGTGAGCGTTCGCGTTGGAAGCCGGAGCGGAAAATTGGGGCGGGCGATTGCCTATGTCGATCAGGCAGAAAATGTAGGAATCGGCGTACAGGTTGCACTTTACGCAGAGCTTTCTGCCATGGAAGAGGCGAGCAATCCTGGTCAATTTAACTTTGCGCGATACTATCGCTCCAAGGGCGTTGCCTGTCGCCTGTATGCGGATGAAGCAGTCGTGTGGGGAGGAGAGATTTCGCCGTATCTTGATGGAGTTCGGCGGTTTCGCGCCTGGTGTGGGGAGATTCTTGAAAATGTGAGCGCGCCGCAAGACGCTGGCATTTTCCAGGCAGTTGTCTTGGGTGATCAATCCGGGATGGATGAAAAGCTACGGGATATGTACCGAATTCATGGGATCTCCCATCTTTTGGCGGTCAGCGGGCAGCATCTTTCGATTGTCGGTGGTGGAATTTACTTGATTCTTCGCAAGGTGGGGCTAAACCGGCGTGGCGCGGGGCTTATCGGCGGCGGACTAGTAATCACTTACGGGATTCTGACCGGAAGTTCCGGCTCCGCGCTTCGAGCTGTCATCATGATCTGCTGTCTGTGGCTTGGCGGGTATCTTGGGCGGACGTATGATTCGCTCTCTGCGATGGGACTTGCGGCGATCTTGCTTCTCTGGGCGCAGCCGTATCTGATCTTTCAGAGTGGATTTCAGCTTTCATTCGGGGCGGTTTGGGCGATCGGCGCGCTTAATGTGCCGCTGTGTGAGGCTCTGCGCGCGAAAAAAACGTGGCAAAAGAGTTTGATCTTGAGCCTTTCCGTTCAGCTTGCACTCGCGCCCATGACCGTTCGCCAATTCTACCGCTATCCAATGTACGGGATGTTTCTAAATCTTCTCGTCGTGCCGTTTGCCGCCATGCTGGTCTATTCCGGGATTGCCGGGATTGCACTTGGGGCGATCGGACGCGTTCTTGGACAGATCGGAACATTTCCCGGACACTGCGTGTTGAACCTCTACTCGTTTCTGTGCGGGCTTTTTGAACATCTTCCGGGATACAGTGTGCTGTTTGGCGCGCCAGAGTGGGGGCAGATTGCGGGATATGCGATCCTTGGAATCGGCGGAGTGTGCGGGATCGTGTATTTTG
>Cebus_capucinus_imitator_PRJNA485217_SSR047__coassemble_1382_pt1 | contig 14953 bp, 14 predicted proteins | sample Cebus_capucinus_imitator_PRJNA485217_SSR047__metabat2_high_PE_002 | metagenome-assembled genome bin Cebus_capucinus_imitator_PRJNA485217_SSR047 | reverse complement strand
CGCAGATTGAGAGCCGACAAAAAGAGCTGGTGCAAAAGATGGCTCTGGAACAGAAGGAGAAAGAGGAACTTGCGCGAAAGGTGCAGGAACTTTTGGAGGAGAAACGATGAAGGGGGGAATACTTGCCGTCATCGCGTTCGGCCTTTGGCATCTGCGGGACGTGAAGGCGGGCGTGATCGAGAGCGGAGAAAGCTGGCTGGTCGGCGTTTACTTCCTTTTGCTTGCAGTCTCGGTCTTGATTTTGATTGGTATTTTCTGGAAAATACTTCATCCGGGGAAATGGTGCCCTGCCAAGCAGTTTCTCCTGTGCATCTTGACACTCGGAACGCTGTACGCCGTTGTGATGCCGCCGCTCTCCGCGCCGGACGAGGTGGCGCACTACATTTCCGCCTATCAGCTCTCAAACCGGATTCTTCACACTCCGGTCACGGATGAGCGCGGCTACGTCTATGTGCGCGCCGAGGATCTTTGGGCGGAGGGACGAAGCAGTGAAGCGAAATGTGAGTCAAACCCGATCGGGCAGACGCTGAGCCAGGAAACGTATCAGGCGATTCGAGAAGCTCTGAGCACGCCGCGCGAGAAGGCAGCACAGAGCACGTTTGCCGTTTCCAGCCAGTCGCCGGTTCGCACCACGCCGCTTGTGTACCTGCCACAGGCACTCGGAATCAGCCTTGCAAGGATTCTGGGGTTTGGGACAGTCGGACTCTTATTTTTGGGGCGGCTCTTTAACCTGCTCTTTTTTGCGGCGATCATGGCACTTGCGATTCGGCGCGCGCCGTTTGGGAAGGGCGTGTTCTTTGGCGTCGGACTGCTTCCGATGAGCATTGAGCTTGCCGCCTCCATGTCGTATGACGTTGCCTTGATCGCCCTGAGCGCGTATTTTGGCGCGATCTGCCTTGATCTTGCGTTTTGCAAGGAGAAAGCGCGTCCCGCTGACATCGCACTCCTTGCCGCGATTTTGGGCATTATGGGGCCGTGCAAGATGGTCTACGGCGTGATCGCGGGATTTTGCCTCTTGATTCCGGTTAAAAAGTTTGGCGGTTGGAAACCGTGGCTTCTTAGCGCGGCGTGCGTGCTCGGCGCATTTGCCCTGGCAATGATTGCCGTGAACCTTCAAACGGTGGCGATCTACACCGGGGAGAGCGAGAGGCAGGTTGAGTGGGCGGGGGAGGTCGGATACTCGTTTGCCCAGCTGATTCACAGCCCATTGCTCGTACTCAAAATGTGCTACAACACCGTTGCCTGGAATGGCGGGAAACTCTTTACGGGAATCTTTGGTGGGGAGCTTGGAAACTTGGATGCGGTCTTAAATACGCCGATCTTTGTGATTCTGGGACTTTCTGTCGCGCTCGTCTTGCTTGCCGCAAAAAAGCCGCAGGAAGAGATTTCCTTTACGATCGGTGCGTGCGTCTGGATCTGGTTTCTTGGAATCGTCTGCCTCGGCGCATTGCTCTTTTCCATGCTGCTTGCCTGGACGCCGATCTCTGCGACAACGATTCAGGGCGTTCAGGGGCGATACTTTTTGCCGCTTCTTCCCATGCTTCTTCTGACGACAAGAAATTCGCGTCTGGTACGCACGGACGAGGAGGACGCAGGGATTCTCTTTGCGATGGTTTGCATGGATGTGTATGTGATTCTTCGCGTGTTTGCCATTGTCTGCCTTCGGGTTGGCTGAGGCAAAAGGGCTTGCATGGCGAGAAAACGCGTGATAAACTGGTAGCAGTCTATAATCAAGATAAGGAGTTTAGAAAATTATGGGAAAAATTAAAGTGACACCTGCTCCGATCGAAGGTCTGTATGTGATCGAGCCCACGGTATTTAAGGATGAGCGCGGCTATTTTGTTGAGACATACAATCAGAACGATTTCAAAGAGGCAGGACTTGATATGGTGTTCGTACAGGACAACCAGTCCATGTCTGTGAAGGGCGTGCTGCGCGGCTTGCATTTCCAGAAACAGTATCCCCAGGGCAAGCTGGTTCGCGCGATCCGCGGAACGGTGTTTGACGTGGCGGTCGATCTGCGTGCCAACTCAAAGACTTACGGTCAGTGGTATGGCGTGACGCTGTCTGCGGAGAATAAGAAGCAGTTCTACATTCCCGAAGGATTTGCACACGGCTTTCTGGTACTCTCCGACGAGGCGGAGTTTGCCTACAAGTGCACCGATTTCTACCATCCGGGCGATGAGGGCGGACTGCTTTGGAGCGATCCGGAGATCGGCGTAGAGTGGCCCATCGAGGAGGGAATGCAGCTGATCATCTCCGAGAAGGATCAGAAGTGGAGCGGTCTCAAGGACACCTTCAAGTTCAACTGAGGTCGGTTGTATGAAATATCTTACTTCTCTTTTCAGAGAGATTGTGGCGAAACGAAAGATGATTCTGGATCTGGCAAAAGCAGACTTTCGCAAGCGGTTTGTCGGCTCGTACTTTGGAATGATCTGGATGTTTCTTCAGCCGCTGGTGACAGTGCTCATCTACTGGTTCATCTTCGGCGAGTACGGAATGAAGACGGCTCCGCCTGTGCCGGATACCACCTATGTGGTCTGGCTCGTTCCGGGACTTGTGCCGTGGTTCTTTTACAGCGAAGCACTCAGCGCGGTGACGGGCTGCCTTCAGGAGTACAACTACCTCGTCAAAAAGGTGGTGTTTCAGGTGGAGCTTTTGCCCATCATCAAGCTCTTTTCCTGCCTGCTGGTGCATGGATTTTTCCTCATCATCATGCTGGCTCTGTATCTGATCTACCAAAAGCCCGTGATGGCGACGTGGATTCAGATTCTGTATTACAGCTTTGCGGCTTCCATGCTTGCACTTGCGATCGGCTACTTTACGAGTGCCGTGAACGTCTTTTTCAAGGACATGGCAAACATTGTGGCGATCTGCATTCAATTTGGAATCTGGCTGACGCCGATCATGTACGACGAGGCGATCTTTACGAGCCGCGCCCCGTGGGTTGAGACCGCGCTAAAGCTCAATCCGTTCTACTATATTGTGGCGGGATACCGTGACAGTATGCTGACCGGAAATTGGTTCTGGGAACGTCCGACCATGACAATCTACTTCTGGGTTGTCACTGTGGTGGTGATGCTCATCGGTTTGAAGATGTTTAAGAAGTTACGACCACATTTTTCAGATGTATTATAAGTATAAGTAATGAATGGAAAACTGTAATAAATTGGAAAAAACGCCGGGACACTGATTCGTCAGTGTCCTTTTTCTTGTGCAATTCATACTAGAATCTGTCAAAAAAATTGGCAAAAACCATAGAAAATATGTCGGATTTTGAAATTGGTCTTTACAAAAGATATTGATTGTGCTACATTTAAACTAACTTGTTGAACAATTTTATGGTAAATGCTAGACAAAGCAACTAAAATGTACAATGAATAGGGAGGACAAGGACATGAGAAGACACATGGCAGGAAAGAGACTGGCGGCGATGGGACTGGTCGGATGTCTCGCACTGGGCAGCTTAACGGGCTGCAGTGGCGGCGGCAGTGCTTCCACAGACACCAAGGCGACTGATGAGAAGGCAGATGCCGGGGAAGGCGGCAGTGAGGCAAAGGATGGCGCGGATGTGCACGTCGGCATCATTTTCACCGAGGCAGGACTCAGTGGAAACTCCTTCAACGACCTGGCACTGGAAGGCGTGAAGAAGGCGGCTGAGGATTTCGGCATCACCTACGATGAGGTGGAGCCCAAGTCCGTATCCGACGAGGAGATCATCCAGGATGAGATGGCTTCTACCGGCGAGTATGACTTGATTATCTGCGTGGGTGCGGAGCAGGTTGACGCGCTGACGAACGTGGCAATGACGTACCCGGAGCAGAAGTTCGCGTTGCTTGACGCGGATTCCGATCTGGAGAATGTAGCTTCCTATTCCTGTAAAGAGCAGGAAGGCGCGTTCCTTGCAGGCGCGCTGGCAATGCTTGCAAAGCAGGAGAAGATCGACGATAAGTTAAATGACGGCGCGGTGATCGGATTTATCGGCGGCGTGGACAATCCTCTGATCAACCGTTTCGCGGCAGGCTATCAGGCAGGTGCGAAGGAGATCAACCCCGATGCACAGGTTCTGATCGACTACGCGGGCAGCTTCAACGACCCGACCACGGCAAAGACCATCGCAAACACCTTTGTGGAGAAGGGCGCGGATGTGATCTTCCATGCTTCCGGCGCGTCCGGCATGGGAATGTTCCAGGCAGCTCAGGAGAAGAACTTCGTTGCCATCGGCGTGAACTTAAACCAGAACGATTTAGCACCCGACTACATCATGGCAAGTATGCTAAAGAAGCTCGATTCCTGCGCGTACCATGCAATCACCAGCGTGGTTGACGGAACCTACACCGGAGAGAACCAGGTTCTTGGTCTGTCCGACGGCGGTGTGGATGTGACGGTGGAGAAGAGCAACATCAAAGTTTCCGACGATATTTTAAGCAGGCTGGACGAGCTCAAGCAGAAAGTCATCTCCGGAGAGATCGAGGTACCGTCTGAGCTGAACTAAAGCAGGGAGGAGAGGGAAATGGATGCAATCAGAATGACCGGAATCGTCAAGTGCTTCGGACCGGTGCGGGCAAATGACGGAATTGATTTCACCGTAAAGCATCAGGAAATCCACTGCCTTCTGGGAGAAAATGGAACCGGAAAGAGTACCTTGATGAACATTCTCTTTGGTCTTTACCACCCGGATGCGGGCGAGATCTTCATCAACGAGAAGAAGGCACAGATCGCAAATCCCAATGACGCATATTCCCTCGGCATCGGCATGGTTCACCAGCATTTTATGCTGGTGGAGCAGCTGACGGTGCTTGAGAACATCATTCTCGGCAAAGAGTCGGGCGGTTTCTTCTTAAATAGAAGAGAGAGCCGAAAAAAGGTTGAGGAGCTGGTGGAGCGGTTCGGATTCTCGATTGATCTGGACGAGAAGGTGGCAAACCTTTCCGTCGGTATGAAACAGCGAGTGGAGATCTTAAAGACGCTCTATCGCGGCGCGGACATCATTATCCTGGACGAGCCGACGGCAGTCTTGACGCCACAGGAAGTGGAAGAACTCTTTAAGATTCTGCGCCAGTTAAAGGCGAGTCAGAAGACGATTGTATTTATCACGCACAAACTTAACGAGACGATGGCGCTGAGCGATCGAATCACTGTAATCCGTAAGGGAAAAGTCGTATTTGTGAGCGATACGAAGGACACGAACGAGAAGGAACTGGCGACGCAGATGGTGGGACGCCAGGTCGAGTCCGTGGTGACGAAGGTCAAAGAGGCAAGCGGTCCTGTTGTATTGGAACTGGATCATGTCCGCCTGCAAAAGCGCGCCGCAAACACCGTAAGCCTTACGGTTCGCGCGGGCGAGATTCTGGGAATTGCAGGCGTTGACGGAAATGGTCAGAGAGAGCTCGAAGAGCTCATCGTTGGAAATCGGAAAGTGAGCGAAGGAACGATCAAGATTGACGCAACTGAGGTACAAAACCGCTCTGTCAAAGAACGAAAGGCGATGGGACTTGGCTACATTCCGTCCGACCGCCACAAGGACGCAATGGTGGCGGATTTCTCAATCACGGAGAATTTCCTGCTCGGATACCAGGAAAATCCGCGCTACGTCAAGAAAGGCTTTATCGACTACAAGGCACTCGAAGAGGATGCTAAAAAGCAGGTCGAGCAATTTGAGATCAAGGTTGCCGGAGTGGAACAGCACATCGCTCAGCTCTCCGGCGGAAACCAGCAAAAGGTTATCCTTGGGCGCGAGATCAGCCATGACCCGAAACTCGTTCTCGTCTCCCAGCCCGTTAGAGGTCTTGACATTGGTGCGATTGAGAAGGTGCACCGGACGCTGCTTGACTTAAAAGAGCAGGGAAAGGCGATTCTTCTGATTTCCGCGGAACTCTCTGAGGTGATGAACTTGAGCGATCGCATCGGCGTGCTCTACGAGGGCGAATTCAGTGCTTCCTTCAAGGCCGGAACGTACACCAAAGAGCAGATCGGTCTTTTCATGGCAGGAAAGAAAGAGGAGGAAATGATAGATGCACAGTAAACAAGTTGCAGAAATTGCAAAGTCACTGGCAGCCATCGCAGTGGCATTGATCGTCGGAGCTATCTTCATCCTGATCGCGGGCGAATCTCCGATCGTGGCATATTCCTCTCTGTTAAAGGGCGCGCTCGGAACGCCCCAGGCAGTCGCAAACACCGTCAGCAAGAGTATTCCGCTCGCCTTTACCGGTCTTGCGGTTGCACTCGGTTCTAGATGCGGAATGTTAAACATCGGCGCGGAGGGACAGCTTCACGCGGGCGCGATGGCGTGTACTGTGACCGCACTCTTTTTGAGTTTCCTTCCGGCTCCGATCCTTATGATTTTAAGCATTGCAGTCGGAATCGTGGCAGGAATGGTTGTGGGAAGCATTCCCGGAATCTTTCGCGCAAAGTTTAGCACCAACGAGGTCATCGTGGCGATCATGTTAAACTACGTCTGCACACTGTTCACCTCTTGGATGGTCAATGGCCCGGTAAAGACGCCCGGTTCCACGGCACAGACGGAGATGATCCCGGAGAGCTTGTGGTTTGGAAAACTCCTTCCGAGAACACAGCTGACCTGGGCACTCTTCTTACTGTTGGCAGTTGCGATTTTGATGTATATTTTCCTGTGGAAAACGTCGGCCGGTTATCAGCTTCGCGCAGTCGGGGCAAATGCTTCCGCCGCAAAAACCGCGGGAATTAAAGTCAACTTTTATCTCGTGGCGGCAATGACGCTCAGCGGCGGAATCGCAGCCATGGCAGGTGTCACTGAGGTTTTTGGAAAATACCACCGTTTCATTGAAGGATTCTCCCCCTCGTTTGGATTTACCGGAATTGCAGTCGCAATCCTTGGAAGAAACCATCCGGCGGGCGTGCTCTTAACCTCGCTGCTCTTTGGCGTGCTGGAGATGGGATCTTTGCGTATGAGCCGCGAGACGGCGGTTTCCACCAACATGGTGACGGTGATTCAGAGCCTTGTAATTCTGCTGGTTGCTGCACCTGAGCTCATTAAGTGGAGCAGAAAGAGGAGGGCTGCGTAATGGAAATGCTCAACAACTTTATCGCTCTGACCTTACAGCTGTCTGTCCCGATTATCCTGGGCGCGCTCTGCGGAACGATTGCAGAGCGGGGCGGCGTGGTTATGCTCGGCGTAGAAGGCATGATGCTGATTGGATCGTTCGTGGGTGTCGTTGGTTCCCAGTTTCTGGAATCTGCCTGGGCAGGCGCGCTGCTCTCTGTACTTCTTGGCGCGTTGATGGGCTGGATTTACGGTCTGTTCTGCCTGAAATGGAAGGCACATCAGTCCGTGGTGGGCGTCGGCGTGAACTTGTTTGCAAGCGGAATCACGGCCGTGATGTTAAAGGCAATCTGGGATACCGAGGGAATGAGCGGTTCCGTGGACGCAATCCCGAACCTGACCGTTCCAGGGCTTTCCAAGATTCCGGTCATCGGCGCGCTCTTTAACAACCAATCGCCGTACCTGTACTTGACCTTCCTCATCGTGGCGGCAGTCTGGATCGTCTTTTACAAGACAAAGTACGGTCTGCGCTTTCGCGCAATCGGCGATCAGCCCTTTGCCGTGCAGACGGCGGGCGTGGACGTCAACCGTTATCGGTATCTGTCGATGATGGCAGCCGGCGCGATCGCGGGACTGGGCGGTTCGTACCTTTCCATCTCCCAGAACAACCTGTTCGTTGTGGACATGGTTGCCGGACGCGGATTCATGGGACTTGCCGCAAACATCTTCGGCGGCTGGCAGCCGCTTGGCTCCCTTGGCGCAGGCATGGTATTTGCCATCGCGCAGTCAGCCCGCTTCTACCTGACGGGACAGGCGATCCCGTCCCAGTTTGTCCAGATGCTGCCGTATCTGGTGACGCTTGCCGTGCTGCTTGTCGTCGGAAAGAAGGCAAAAGGTCCGGAAGCTCTTGGCAAATTGGTGGATTAGTTTTATATTAGAGGGATAAGAAACAAGAGAAAAAGGAGCGGATGGCAGTGGCAGACAGCGTAATTAAGGAAAAAAATGTAAAAATACCTCTGTATGTGACGGTTTACGAGACGATTGGACAGTGGCTGAGCGAGGGAAAGTACAAGCCCGGAGAGAAACTTCCCGGAGAGAACGTACTTGCGGAGCAACTGGGCGTCAGCAGGGGAACACTGCGTCAAGCCATGCTGCTCTTACAGGAAGACGGCTTAATTGTCAACCAGCAAGGCAGAGGAAACATCGTAATCTCAAACCAGAACAGCAAGAAAAATGGTCTGGAGCGAGTTTGCAATCCGATTGTGGACTTCTGTCTTCAAAAAGTAGACCGTGTGGAGACGACCATCGGCTTTCAGCCCGCGACACAGAAACATCAACAGGTGCTCAAACTGCGCCCGTCCAGTATTGTGGCGGTGATCGACATCACCTATTACAGCGAGCAGACGCCCGTGGGATTTGCGATGGTCTATATGCCTTACGAGGTGCTGGATAAAAACAGCGTGGATCTGGAGAACACAAAGACCGTCTACGACTTTTACACGAAACTTCTGGCGAGCGGCGGAATTTACAGCGATTCCAGGCTTCGCATGGGACAGGCAAGAGAGCGGCTTGCCAACATTTTAGAGATTCCGGAAGGCGAGCCGTTTTTGATTCTGGAAGAGGAGATCTACTCGGAGTTTGACATTCCCGTCCTCTCCCAGAAACTGTTTTTTAGCCCCGAACAGCATGAATTGCGGATCAACCGCAGGAATGATCGAAGAACGGAGTAAAGATTATGAAGACATTTCACATTGAGGCAGAGGAAGGGCAGATCGCAAAGACCGTGTTGATGCCCGGAGATCCCCTGCGCGCAAAATACATTGCCGAGAACTACTTGACGGACGTGATCTGTTACAGCCAGATTCGCGGCATGAACGGATACACGGGATATTACAATGGAAAGAAAGTATCGGTGCAGGGAAGCGGAATGGGAATCCCTTCCATGGGAATTTATTCCTATGAACTCTTCACCCAATTTGGCGTGGACACCATCGTCCGTGTGGGAACGTGCGGGGCTGTGCGAAGAGACGTCAACGTGGGCGACATGATCCTTACAATGGGGTGCTGCACCAACTCCAACTACGCCGCGCAGTACCACCTGCCCGGAACATTTGCGGCGTTAGCCGACTACGAGCTCTTAGAGCAGGCGGTAGCGAAAGCGCGCGAGATGAAGATTCCTTTCCGCGTCGGCAACATTTTCAGCTCCGATGTTTTCTACGAGGACACGAAGGGCGAGAAGGGACAGTGGGAGAAGATGGGCGTTTTGGCACAGGAGATGGAGACGTACTCCCTCTATTGCAATGGCGCGAGATGCGGCAAGCGCGCACTTTCTTTCCTGACTGTGGGAAGCAGCATTCACAGCGACCGCGCATTGACAAATGAGGAGCGCGAGAAGAATCTTGACGCGATGATCCGCTGCGCCTTAGAGGTGGCAGAGTGATTGCGGCATTCGATGTGGACACCGGGGTGGACGATTCCCTGGCGCTTCTCTACGCACTCAACAAAAAAGAATATTTCCAGATTAAGGGAATTGCGACTGTGACGGGAAATGTAGACGCGGCGCAGGTAGCTGAGAATACGCTGAGTATCCTCGATCTTGCAGGTGCGGACGAGATTCCGGTCACGATCGGAGCGATGCGCCCGCTGTGCGGTCACTGGGAAGGTCCGGTGGAGAAGATTCACGGGGGAAATGGCGTCGGCGGCGCGGTGCTCAAAAAAAGCGAGCGAACCTGCACCGGGCTTGGCGTGGAGGAACACTACCTCGCACTTGCAGAGCGTTTCGCGCGGGAACTCGTCGTGATTGCCCTGGGACCGCTCACAAACCTGGCTCTGACCATAAAAAAATATCCCCAATTTGTGGGGATGGTAAAACACGTGATTTTGATGGGCGGAAGCCTGGGATACGGCGGAAATGTCTCCCCGGTGGCGGAGGCAAACATCGCCTGCGACCCGGAAGCTGCGGATCTCGTGTTTCAATCGGGGCTTGACGTCACGGTGGTGGGATTGGACGTGACGACGAAGGTGCGCTTCCAGAAGGCGCATCTGGATTGGATTTCCGACTACTGTAAGCCGCAGTGTCGTAACGCGCTCGCCTACCTAAAAGAAGCATTTTCCTGGTATCGGGAAGGAAACCGTACCCAGAACTATTGCATGGACGATTCGCCCTTGCACGATCCGCTCGCCGTGATGTGCGCCGCCGTTCCGAGCTTGATTCAGACAAAGAGCCTGCGCGCCCGTGTGGAGTGCGGCGGAACGTATTGCCGCGGCATGATCGTCACAGATCGGCGTGAACATCCATTTGACGCAAATTACATTCACTTTGCCGTGGATGTGGATGCAGACCGCGCGATCCGTGAGTTGATGAGCGCGTTCTGGGAATAATTTACAAAAACCGCATCACTGTCTGACAGACAACCTCCGCAACCCCAGCCAGTACCATAACCAGGATGGGGGTGCGTTTGTATTTGATGAGAAGAACAAGGCATCCCGCAAAGATAACGATGGCTCTCACGTTCACGATTGAGATTGCCTGGGAAATGCCGGTGAGCGCGGCTTCCGACCAGAGCGCGGTGACGAGGATTGCGACGCCGGCAGAGGCGATCATGGCAATAACTGCCGGGCGAAGAGCCTTTAAGATCTGCTGGATCAGACTCAGATTCCTCCAGCGAAGATACGCCCAGGCAAGCAGGGAGACGAGCAGGCAGGATGGAAGTACACAGCCTGCGGTTGCGATGAGCGCGCCGGTTACTCCGGCGATTCGCGTGCCGACAAAGGTGGCAGAGTTGACGGCGATTGGTCCCGGCGTCATCTGCGAGATGGTGATCAGATCCGTAAACTCCGAGAGTGTAAGCCAGCCGTGAAGATCGACGACCTGCTGTTGGATGAGCGGCATGGCGGCATATCCACCGCCGAAGCTGAGCGCGCCGATCTGTAAAAAACTGAGAAATAATTGTAGATAGATATTCATTCCTTAGAACCTCCCATCTGCTTTCCGGCAACCACTCCGAGAATCGCACACACCAGAATAATCAAAGCCGCATTCACGTTGAAACAATAACTTGCGATAAACGCCGCGATCATCACGAGAATGGCGAACACCTGACGCTGAACAAAGAGCGGGCAAGCCATCTCAAGCACCACCTGCGCGATTACAGCCGCCACGCCGGATTGCATTCCGTTTAACATCCACCCGACGTATTGGTTGCTGCGAAACGCCGTGTAACAGAGCGAGACGAGCGAGAGAATCACAAACGGCGGGATGATGGTGGCAAGAACCGAGATCAAAAGTCCCGCAATCCCGGCGAGCTTGTAGCCGACCACGATCGCGCCGTTGACGGCGATGGGACCGGGGCAGGACTGCGCGATTGCCACAAGATCCAGCATTTCCTCATCGTCAATCCAGTGGTATTGATCCACAAACTTCTTCTTCATCAAAGTGACAATGACGTATCCACCGCCGAACGTGAAAGCGCTCAGATACAGATTTGAGAGAAATAATGTCCAAAGTTTTTTTCGTAATGTCATAGCTACCTACCTCCGTCCTATATGATACCGCTTGCCGATCCATATGTAAAATAGTATAATTTAATAGAATACATAACAAAATCCATATGGATAAAAGGGGAAATGGCAGTGACACTCAGGCACTTAAACATCTTTCTGTGCGTGTGCGATGAGGGAAGCATGACCGGGGCGGCAAAAAAGCTCTTCATGGCGCAGCCCTCGGTGAGTCTTGCGATCCGCGAGATGGAAGAATACTACGGGATTAAGCTCTTTGACCGCATCGCAAAACATTTGTATCTGACGGAGCAGGGCAAAAAGATGCTCGACTACGCCCGCCACATCAGTGAGTTGAGTGATCAGATGGAGCGGGAAATGCACTCGCCGCAGGAGGCAGGGACGCTTCGCGTTGGAACAAGCATCACGATCGGGACATTTTTGCTTCCAAAATATGTAAAAGAAATGGGCAAACGTTACCCCGATCTTCGCATTGAGGCGGTGATTGAAAATTCCGAGCACATCGAGCAGTACGTTCTGGAAAATGCAATCGACCTTGGAATCATCGAGGGCGTGGCGCACAGTCCAAGCATCGAGTCGCGGTATTTTCCGGGGGACGAACTCCTCTTTATCTGCCCGCCCGAACACCCTTTTGCGGGGAGAGCGGACGTGAGCTGGGAAGAATTGGCAGGAGAGACCTTTCTTCTCAGAGAAAAGGGAAGTGCCGGGCGCGAGATCTTTGACGGGCTTGTCGCGGCAAGGGAATTGAATGTTCACCTTTTGTGGGAGAGTGCGAGCAATCAGGCGATTTTAGGGGGCGTTGCGGCGGGACTTGGGCTTTCACTTCTTCCCGATTCCATCACAAGACGGGAGCGAGAGAGCGGGTGCGTGGCGGGCTTTTGCGTGCAAGATACGCGCCTTACGCGGCGTTTTTGCGTGATCCGCCACAAGAACAAATACCTCTCAAAAGGGGCAAAAGAATTGATCGCGATGTTTTGTCAGGAAAAATTAAGCGATTTAGAGGTATAAAAATCTACGGTTCTGTGCTATGATAACTTCGTCCTGCTGGCATTTTCTGGGCAGGATGGCAAAATACAACGCAGCGAGGAAGTAATGATACGATATTTAGAGAAAGAAGAGTTTGAACGATACCTTCCCCTTTGGCGGGAAGCATTTCCGGAAGACTCCGAACCATTTTTGACATACTATTACCGAAAGAGCCGTGAGAACAGCCGGATTCTTGTAAAAGAGGATGAGCAGGGCAATATCTTGACCATGGCGCATTTGAACTTTTACCGTCTCCGTGTGGCAGAGCGCGAGTACGAGCTGCCCTACATCGTCGGCGTGGCGACCGCGTCTTCTGCGCGAAAGAAAGGCTATATGCGCGAGGTGATGCAGCAGATCTTTGCAGATTTGCACCGCACTTACAAGCCGTTTTGCTACCTGATGCCGGCACAAGCCGACATCTACACGCCCTTTGGCTTTTCCTATATTTTCGATCAGCCGGGATGGAAGCTGAGAAAAGATCTCCCCAACGCGAAGCATATCCCGATCCGTTTGGACGGAATGAGCGGCGGCTGGGATCCGAGAAAGAGCGCGGGCTGGGTTGGACGATTCCTGGACGAACGTTACGAGGTTTACGCGGTTCGTGACGGCGCGTACATGGAAGATCTCCAGGCAGAGCTTGACAGTCAGAACGGGCAGGCATATGCCTGGGAGGACGAAAGCGGCGAGCTGGTGGCACTGGAAGGAATCTGGGCGGGCAACAAGCAGAGATTTTTGTATTGCCAGAGAAACGACTGGATGGAGATTGACGAGACGAAACGCCCCGCGATCATGGCGCGCATCACGGATCTGACGGCGATGGCGGAGACGATCACCACCACGCAGAACTGCCCCTGCTTAAAGATGCAGGTTTATCTGAGAGTGCACGATGATTTGATTCCGGAAAATGACGGATTGTGGCGGTGGAAACTGGACCGTGAGAGCTCCAGACTCCTGCGTGTGGAGTCCTTGGAGGCGGAAAATCTCGCCGTGGAGCTTCCGACGCCGGAGGAAGAGCAGCTTGACGAGGCGGAGAAAGTCGGAAAAGATCACCTGATGAACGGCGGCGTTCTCGTCTCCAGCGAGGTGCTGGACATTACGATTGACCAATTTGCAAGCTGGCTGTTTGGCTACCGCGCGCTTGATGAGATTCTGGAACTTCCGCCGTTTTGGGCACATTACGTCCAGCCGCTTCGAGGCGTATTTCTGGACGAGATTGTTTAGGGGGAACGATTATGTCAGATCGAAAGGAGCAGGCACAAAACGCCATCTCGGTCGAGAACGTCACAAAGGTGTACCGCCTCTATGACAAGCCCATCGACCGCCTCAAAGAGTCGGTCAGCCCGACGCACAAGAACTACCACCGCGATTTCTACGCGCTGAGCAACATTTCCTTTCAGGTGAAGAAAGGCGAGACCGTGGGTATCATCGGGACGAACGGCTCCGGAAAGTCCACGATCTTAAAGATCATCACCGGAGTTCTCACCCCGACGGAAGGGCGGGTGGCGGTCAACGGCAAGATCTCCGCACTCTTGGAGCTTGGCGCGGGCTTTAACATGGACTACACCGGAATCGAGAACATCTACATGAACGGCACGATGATGGGGTATACCAGAAAAGAGATGGACGCAAAGTTGCAGGACATTCTCGACTTTGCAGAGATCGGGGACTTCGTGCACCAGCCCGTCAAGACGTATTCGAGCGGAATGTTCGTGCGTCTGGCATTCGCACTTGCGATCAACGTGGAGCCGGAGATCTTGATTGTGGACGAGGCACTCTCCGTAGGCGACGTATTCTTTCAGGCAAAGTGCTATCGGCGCATGGAGGAGATCCGCGAGAACGGGACGACGATCTTGATGGTCACGCACGACATGGGAAGCATCATCAAGTATTGCGACCGCGTGGTGCTCTTAAACAAGGGCGAGTTCATCGCCGAGGGAACGCCTTCCCGCGTGGTGGATATGTACAAGAAAATCCTTGCCGGAAAGCTCGAAGCCCTGAAAGCGGAGCTTGCCGCAGAGCAGGTAGGCGAGACACAGCCTTCTGCGGACAGTGAGGAGGAAGCGGCGCGGATGATGGAGCTTTCCGATTTTTCGGGCGGTATGAACTTGGAGCCGGAAAGCGGCGGATTGATGCGCGATAAGATGACGATCAACCCGGATCGCACCGAGTACGGAGACGGGCGCGCTGAGATCTACGATCTGGGACTTTTGGACGCGCGGGGAAATGTCACAAACCTTCTCATAAAAGGGGAAAGGTTCACGATCCGAGAGTGCATCCGTTTTCATGCTCCGATTGAAGCACCGATTTTTACGTTCACGATCAAAGACCGGAAGGGAACGGAGTTAAGCGGAACGAATACACTCTACGAAGGGACGGATGTGCAGCCGG
>Cebus_capucinus_imitator_PRJNA485217_SSR047__coassemble_1358_pt1 | contig 15458 bp, 14 predicted proteins | sample Cebus_capucinus_imitator_PRJNA485217_SSR047__metabat2_high_PE_002 | metagenome-assembled genome bin Cebus_capucinus_imitator_PRJNA485217_SSR047 | reverse complement strand
ATTCCAACACAAAGAATTTGAGTATTCGGCAGTGGGATTGTCCGAATTGTAAGACACATCACGATCGGGATGTCAATGCTGCAATCAATATTAGAAACGAAGGAATACGACTTGTTTTCGCATAATCCATAAAAAAGAACCGTGGGACTCACGGGGATAGCTCGTTGATACTCGACGCGTTAGCGTCGTTGAGCGAGAAGCCCCCACCTCTACGGAAAAATCATCCAGTGAATGATTTTTCCGTAGGTGGAGGGAGCAGGTCACTCCATTCAATAGATGCACTCCTAAATTCTTTCACATGAAATTGTTGTTTTAGCTCTGTCAAGTTTACCTTATATGTATAAACATATGCGTGTTCACCATTCTTCCATAATGCCACTCGCTTTGCATGGTCAAGTTTCTCAGACAGGTAGATCCCACTGCCAAAATCCATATAAGTTCTTGATTTGTTTAGCACAAATGCTTCAAAGTATTGGTCTGTACCATGATAGTATATCATAAGTATCCCCTCAGCTCTTCCAGAATATAATCCGTACCATAGTGAGCACTCATCACTGCCATGTCTAAATCATTCAATTTCTCCCAGTAGTGGCTCTTCTTTAACAGATTGCTCGCCTGTGTATACGTCATATGAAAAGAACTCATGATACCTTCTACCAGACTCACCACAAAACTTGATGCAATATCCATCTTTTCTCGCTCTGTCATCTCTCTCATCTCCATCCTCCCAACTTTCTTTACATAAATGTACCTTAAATTCATCATATCATATCTCAAATTTCCTGTCAAACTCCCCAAAATTCCAAAACTCCAACTTTTTTCCCAAATCCAGAGATATTTCTTCTCTTTCTGTCGTTTTTTTCTCGTATGATTCCGGCGTTTCAAACATATCTTATTATTGCCGGGACAAGGAGGAAAACATATGAAAAACTTAGCGGTCTTTTATTGTCAGGAATGCGGTTACTACGCATATTTTCCAGAGGAGCCTCTGCCTTTGTGCCCAAAATGCTCCGCCCCAAAGCCAATCTTGCAAAAACTCGGCGTCAGTTACTCCCGCTTTATCCGGCTTGATCAGAGAATCCAGGATTATTACATATCCACTGCTCTGCTTGACCGCGCACAAAAAGACAGCACCGCTTCCGCCGCTGATTCCCACGACTATCCCCACGCCATCGCCTCCATGCAGCACCACATCACGGATCTAGAAAATGAAAACAAAGCCTTAAACGACACCGTCACCTGGATGCACGATACCATATGGCAATTGATGCGCGAACAGCGGCGTATTTCCAGAGGAGCACAAGAAGCGGCTGTAAGCGCAGAATCTGAAAACGAAGAATAACCTGAATATCACACGCTAAAAAACTGCTGCCTCATAGCCTTGCAGGGCTGGGCAGCAGCTTTTGTCTGTTTTTAGAAGTATTATAAAATAAAACCCCGAAAACCAGATTTCTCCAGTTTCCGGGTTTTGATTACTTCGTCTCAGGCTTCTCAATCTGAACGATCGCAGTCTTCTGCATCGGGATACGACAGTTTTTATTGCTGCCAAATTCCACGATTACGGCGTCGTCAGTCATATCAATGATCACGCCGTAGAAACCGCTGCTTGTCAGCACGGTGTCCCCCACGGCGACGCTGTTTAACAGTTCCTGCTGCTTCTGTCTCTCTTTTTTCTGAGGACGATACATCAGAAAATACATCATTGCGCCCAAAAGAACGACATATGCGAGTAATACTGGTAACGGCATCTCTTTCTCCTCCTTTATCTATCTGCTGCCGCCTCGCCACAGCAGATTCTATTCAATCAGAGATCCCTGCATACCGGCTAACTTTTTCTTCTTGTAGTCGGCAAAGCGGTGCTCTTCAATGGCGTCGCGAATCTCTTCCATCATTTTATTATAAAAATACAAATTATGCAAGGTACATAATCTCATTCCCAGCATTTCTTTCGCCTTGAGCAAATGACGGATATACGCCCTGCTGTAAGAACGGCAAGCCGGGCACTCGCAGCCCTCCTCGATCGGGCGCGGATCCAACTGATATTGCTGGTTGAACATATTGAGCTTTCCGTGGTTCGTGTAAACGTGACCATGGCGACCATTTCTTGACGGATATACACAGTCAAAAAAGTCCACACCGCGCTCCACCGCCTCCAAAATGTTGGCAGGTGTTCCCACGCCCATCAGGTAAACAGGCTTGTCCACCGGCAGGTGCGGAACCGTCACATCGAGCACATGATACATCTCCTCGTGTGTCTCTCCGACAGCCAGACCGCCGACTGCGTATCCGTCCAGATCCATCTCGCGAATCGCATCTGCGTGCCAGGTACGGATCTCATCCACCACGCCGCCCTGGTTGATGCCAAAAAGCAGCTGCTCTTTGTTTACCGTATCCGGCAGACTATTCAATCGCTTCATCTCCGCCTGACAGCGCGCCAGCCAGCGTGTCGTGCGCTCCACGGAGTTCTTGATATAAGCATTTTCCGCACGGCTTGGCGGGCACTCGTCAAATGCCATCGCAATCGTAGAACCTAAGTTGGACTGAATTTGCATACTCTCTTCCGGTCCCATAAAGATCTTTCGCCCGTCAATGTGGGAGTTAAAGTACACGCCCTCCTCGTGAATCTTGCGAAGCCCTGCCAGGGAGAACACCTGGAATCCGCCGGAATCTGTCAGAATCGGACGATCCCAATTCATAAACTTATGCAGTCCGCCAAACTCCTTGATGAGCTTGTCTCCGGTGCGAACGTGCAGGTGGTAAGTGTTGGACAGCTCGACCTGCGTTCCGATCTGGCGCAGATCATCGGTGGAAACCGCCCCCTTGATCGCTGCAACCGTGCCGACGTTCATAAACACCGGCGTCTGAATCACACCGTGCACCGTCTCCATCTGAGCACGTTTTGCACGCCCCTCTGTTGTAATAATCTGATACTTCATGAAATTATTTCTCCTCGTCAGCCTTCCTCATTCATCTTCGCCAGCTTTGCAGCCTGATCCGCGGCGATGAGGTTATCCAAAAGTTCCTGAATGTCGCCGTTCATGATGGCGTCAATCTTGTAAAGAGTCAGCTTGATGCGGTGGTCGGTGACACGTCCCTGCGGGAAGTTGTAGGTACGAATCTTCTCCGAGCGGTCTCCGCTTCCGATCTGGCTGCGACGCTCCTCCGCCTCGGAGTTTTGACGCTTCTCCAGCTCCAGATCATACAGCTTGGAGCGCAACAGGCGGAACGCCTTCTCCTTGTTCTGCAACTGGGACTTCTCCGTCTGGCTGTAAATCACAATTCCAGTCGGAATATGCGTCAAGCGCACTGCAGAATCCGTCGTATTGACGCACTGTCCGCCGTTTCCGGATGCGCGCATCACGTCGATTCGGCAGTCGTTCATGTCGATCTGCACGTCCACTTCCTCTGCCTCCGGCATCACGGCAACCGTCGCCGTGGAAGTGTGGATTCTTCCGCCGCTCTCCGTCTCCGGAACGCGCTGTACGCGGTGAACACCGCTCTCGTACTTTAACTTCGAGTACGCGCCCTTTCCCGTCACCATCGCAACCACTTCCTTGAAGCCGCCGATTCCGCTCTCGCTCAGGCTGATAATCTCAACCTTCCATCCCTGGCTGTCCGCGTAGTTGGTGTACATCCGGTAAAGCTGGGAAGCAAACAGAGCCGCCTCCTCGCCGCCCGCGCCCGCACGGATCTCCAGAATGATGTTCTTCTCATCGTTGGGATCTTTTGGAAGCAGCAGAATCTTTAACTCCTGCTCCAGCTCCCCAATGCGCTTCTTCGCATCGCTTAACTCTTCCTTTGCCAGCTCGCGCATCTCGTCGTCCTTCTCGTCCTCCAAAATCGCAAGACTGTCCTCCACATCCTGATTCGCCTGCTTATACTGCTTGTACGCCTCCACAATGGGCGCGAGATCCGCCTGCTCCTTCATCAGCTTCGTAAAACGTCTCGTGTCCTGCGTCACGTCCGGCTCGCCCAGCGTGCGCATGAGTTCCTCGTAGTGAATCAGCATATCATCTAATCTGTCAAACATCGTCTCATCTCCTCTCAGCCCTCACCACACGGTTCAGACCCGCCATATCTTTGATCACCTTGATCTTTGAAAATCCAGCATTTTCCAAAAGTTTTGGCACACTCTCGCCCTGATCATATCCAATCTCCAGATAAAGCGCGCCGCCCTCTCTCAAAAATCCATATCCCTGCTCTGCCAAAATCCGGTAAAACTTGAGCCCGTCCTCACTTCCGTCCAGTGCCAGGCGCGGTTCATGATCGCGCACCTCCGGCGAAAGCCCCTCAATCACCTCTGAGGGGATGTAGGGGGGATTTGATACAATCACGTCAAACCGTTCTTCCGGGGGAATCGCCACGAACATATCACTCTTTATGAGGGAAAATGCCTCGTTTTCTTCCCCAAGAATCCGCCTTGCATTCTCCTCCGCCACGCAAAGTGCCTCGTCGGAGATGTCCAGAGCCGTCACCTTGGAATATTTTCCCAATTTTGCCAGCGAGATCGCAATGCAGCCGCTCCCCGTACACAGATCAATCAGGGAAATGTCTCGGTCTTTTTGTTCTTCCAAAATGAGCTCCACCAGCGTCTCCGTGTCCTGCCTTGGCACCAAAACGTGTTCATTGACGCAAAACGAGAGCCCCATAAAGTCCTGCTCCCCCAGAATATGCTGAAGCGGGACACGCGATGCACGCCGCACCGTCCATTGTAAGAACCGTTCCTTTGCCTCTTTTGCATTTTCCAGACGCTCCACCTCATCAAAGCGTTTTCCCAAAAATCCCGCAAGATTTAAGTCAAATGCAGCAAGCAGCAAGTACCGCGCATCGAGCGGCGCGTCCGGCACACCGGCGCGTTCCAGTTTCTCAGTTGCCTCTTCCAGCAGCTTTTGAAGTGTCATCTTCCTTCTCCCATCCCGGAAATTCCTCGTTCAGATACGCTCTCCAGTCAAACACCGCCTCCACTGCGGCGATCGCCACCTCGATCATATCATCGTCCGGCTCTTTTGTCGTAAGTCCCTGCATCCACATACCCGGTCTGCTCAGAATATCCACAATCTTGGAATCGTGACGCCCCGCAAAGCGCAAAAATTCATACGAAACGCCCGCAATCACCGGAATCAGCACCACGCGGCTAACCATACGCATCCACAATTCTTCGGGGCGAATCACCATAAAGAACAGGATGCTGATGATCATGACAATCATGAGAAAGCTCGTGCCGCACCGCTTGTGCTCTTTGGAGCTTTCCCGCACGTTTGCGACCGTCAGCTTTTTGCCGTGTTCCAGGCAGTTGATGCACTTGTGCTCCGAACCGTGGTACATAAACGTCCTTCGGATGTCCTCCATCCGGCTGACCATCTTAATATACGCCACAAAGATCACGATTCGGATCAATCCTTCCAGAATCGCAATGATGTGCTCGGACGGGATCACGCTCTTACACAGTCTTGCAATCATCATGGGAAGGATCATGAAAATGCCGATGGCAACGACGAACGACAGCACCATCACCACGCTCATCAATACCTTCTCCAATGCCTCGCCAAACACGCGATCAAGCCACTGCTCCAATTTGGACGGCTCGGAGTCCTCATCATCCTCAAAAAAGCTGCACGACCAGGTCAACGCCTTCATTCCCACGATCATGGAATCCGCAAAGCTGAAGATTCCGCGCACAAATGGAACATTTTTCAGGTGAAGACGCGCAGTGATGCTCTGGTACGCCTCTTTTTTGACCTCGATCTGTCCGTCCGGGCGGCGCACTGCCACCGCATAATCCGGGCCGTTCTGCATCATAATCCCCTCGATCACTGCCTGACCGCCGATACCAGAATACTTCATCATTTTCCCTCTCTAAACAGCAAAAGGGCTGAGCCATGTTGCAAGCTCAACCCCTTGAAAACCGTACTTAGTTGTTCGCATTGATGCCGTACTTACGATTGAACTTATCAATACGTCCGCGGGCAGCGGCAGCCTTCTGCTGGCCAGTGTAGAAAGAATGGCACTTGGAGCAAACCTCAACGTGGATGTCCTGCTTGGTAGAGCCAGTTACGAACTCGTTTCCACAGTTGCAGACAACCTTTGCCTGATAGTAATTCGGATGGATTCCTTCTCTCATTTTCATTCACCTCTCTAAAATATTTGCGGTTTCCGACCGCGGCTATATGCCAATCTGCCTCTGTACACTCTGTCTGGTGCGCACAGATATCAGCATTGTTTCAGTTAAGCGCGTCCCACTTCGCAAGGTTCTGACTCGCGCGGACGCCGAAACTGCTGCCATAAGACAGCTTTTATAGTCTATCACACCAAATCCCAGAATGCAAGCAGTTCTTTGCCAAACTAGAACTGAATTTTTGCTACTGCATTCGCAAAGTCCTTGTTGTTTTTCGTTTTATAGAACATATCAAGGATCTTTTCCACTGCCTCCTCCGGTTTCATCGTGTTGATGGCGCGGCGCAACGTGTCCACACATTGCTTTTCCTCTGCGTTCAGCAGCAAGTCATCGCGTCTTGTTCCGGAGCGCAAAATGTCGATTGCCGGGAAAATGCGCTTTTCGGAAAGTTTCCGGTCAAGCATAAGTTCCATGTTTCCGGTTCCCTTAAACTCCTCGTAGACCACATCGTCCATACGGCTTCCAGTATCCACCAGCGCAGTCGCAAGAATGGTCAAACTTCCGCCCTCTCTCATCTTTCTCGCCGCACCGAAGAATCGCTTAGGCATATAGAGTGCCGCCGGGTCAAGACCGCCAGAGAGCGTGCGTCCGCTCGGAGTCACAGTCAGGTTGTAGGCTCTCGTCAGTCTCGTGATGCTGTCTAAGAGAATCATTACGTCTCTTCCGTGCTCTACCAGACGCTTTGCGCGCTCGATCACCATCTCAGAGACGCGCTTGTGGTTGCTTGCCTCCTCGTCAAATGTCGAGTAGATCACCTCCACATTCGGTCCCACAATCGCTTCCTTGATGTCCGTCACTTCCTCCGGACGCTCGTCGATGAGCAGAATCATCAAGTGCATATCGGGGTAGTTGGTCGTCACTGCCTTTGCGACCTGCTTGAGCAATGTCGTCTTTCCTGCCTTTGGCGGGGAGACGATCATACCGCGCTGTCCCTTTCCAACCGGTGCAAGTAGGTCAAGCACGCGCATTGCAACGCTATTGTCCCCATTCAGACACTCCATGTGAAGACGCTCGTTCGGGAAAATCGGGGTCAGATCCTCAAAGTTGGGGCGTCTCTCTGTCTCACTTAACGGCAGACCATTGACTCTCTTAATATAGAGCAATGCCGCAAACTTCTCCGTTGCAGAGCGCACTCTGCGGTTTCCCTCAATAATATCGCCTGTCTTTAAGTTAAAACGGCGAATCTGAGACGGAGCAACATACACGTCATTGTCGCCCGGCAGGAAATTCTCACAGCGGATGAAACCAAAGCCGTCCGGCATCACTTCCAGGATTCCCTTTGCCTCAAGACCGCTGTCAAGCTCCGCCAGATCCTGGTTGCTCAGACCAAGCGCGTCGTTCTTTGCCTCAAAGCGGCGGATCGGCTGCTCCTCATAATTCTGGGCAGGTTCGCCGTAACTTTGGCGATTATCCTCATAGTTTGCGCGACTATCACCATAAACCGGGCGTGAGTCGCCGTAACTTGCGCGGTTTTCGCTGTACGACGGACGAGTCTCGCCGTAATTTGCGCGATTGTCGTTGTAACTGGAACGCGTCTCGTTGTAGTTTGCGCGGTTATCCCCATAGCTTCTGTTTTCATTATATCCACGATTGTCGTTATAGTTAGAACGGTTATCCACATATCCGGAGCGATTCTGGCTCTCCGCGTAGCCTCTTACATCATTTCCCTGGGAATTTCCATTTCCCTGAGACTGCTGGTATGTATTCGTCTGATAAGAATTTTGCTGGTAAGCATTCTGCTGATAAGAATTTTGCTGATAGGAATTGCGGTTGTAGTACCGGTTTTCCTGATTGCCGCGCTCATATCGGCTGCTGTTATTGTTTCTCCGATTGTCCTGCTGACGGTTGTTTGGACCATAGGAACGCGTCTGATAGCGCGGTGTGTAATTGCTCTGGGAATTGTTGTTATTCCGATACGAATTGGTTCTTGTGTTCGCATGATCGCTCGCCATCGCAATCTGAATCCGGTTTGTCGATGTCTGTGCGGGTGCTGTGGAACTTGCCTGCGGCGTCTCTTCCTTTACCGGGGCTTCCTGCGGCTCACTTTTCTGCGGCAGTTCTTCCTCACTCTTTTTCGGTACGGCTGTTCCCTGCGTTTTCTGCTCCGCGTGTGCACACAAAAGATCAATTAAGTCTCCCTTTCTCATGGTGCTCACGCCCTTGAGTCCCTGACTCTTTGCCATCTCCTTGAGCTCGGTCAGCGGCAATGTCTGTAATTTTTCACGCATATAAGGTCTCCTTGTCATCTATGTTCTCAGTTCATTTGATTTGGTTTGATTGGTTGATTGCAATCATGCTCGGTAATTTTTTCCAGAATACATATTCATCTCAAAAGATTTTGGAATTTTCTTGTTCTTACAATGTATGGGGTTCATCACAAAAGAGATCAGAATCCATTGGGTTGACTGAAAAAGATTCCGGCGGCGATGTAAAAACCGCCGGACAACCTCGCTGTAATTCTATTATATACTCGCGTTTTAAGAATTGTAAAGTAAAAATTACTCGTTTTCTACCCCCAGCCACTCCATGTGCGCGCGAATCTTCTGCTCGTAGCCATTTTCTGTAGGGCGGTAAAATGTTGTCCCCACCATGCCGTCCGGCAAATATTGCTGTTTGACGTAATGTTTCGGGTAATCGTGGGCGTATTTGTAGCCCTCTCCTCTTCCCAGCTCTTCCGATCCCTTGTAATGGCAGTCCTGCAAATGCACCGGAAGCGGCATGGTTCGCTGGTTCTGTACGGCTGCCTGCGCCTCGTTGATCGCCATGTAGGCGGCATTGCTCTTTGGAGCCGTCGCAACGTAGGTCGCCGCCTGAGAAAGCACAATGCGCGCCTCCGGCATTCCCAGCCGCTCCACGGCCTGAGCAGCCGCAACTGCCACGCAAAGTGCCTGCGGGTCAGCATTTCCCACATCCTCCGAGGCACAGATCATAATCCGGCGCGCGATAAACTTGATGTCCTCGCCCGCGTAGAGCATCCGCGCCAGGTAATACACTGCCGCGTCCGGGTCTGAGCCGCGCATACTCTTAATAAATGCTGAGATCGTATCGTAATGATTATCTCCGTCTTTGTCGTAGCGGAGCGCGCGCTTTTGAATACACTCCTGAGCAACAGCAAGGTCAATGTGAATCTTTCCGTCCGCGCTCTTTTTCGTGGTGAGAACGCCAAGCTCCACGGCATTGAGTGCCGCCCGCGCGTCCCCGTTTGCCGCATCCGCAAGAAACTGTGCCGCGTCCGCGTCAATCACAGCCCCATAAGCCCCCATTCCCCGCTCCGGGTCATTCACCGCGCGGTACACCAGCTCTAAAATATCATCTTTTTCCAGTGCCTTCAATTCAAAGATGCGGGAACGCGAGAGCAACGCCCCGTTGACCTCAAAATACGGATTCTCCGTGGTCGCCCCGATGAGAATGAGCGTCCCGTCCTCCACAAACGGCAAGAGGTAATCTTGCTGGCTCTTATTGAAGCGGTGAATCTCATCCACAAAGAGAATCGTCTTCTGGCCGTACATTCCCAGGTTGTCTTTTGCGGTCTTTACCACTTCCTCCATATCTTTCTTGCCTGCCACCGTGGCATTGATCTGGCGAAAAGCGGCACTCGTGGTGTTTGCGATCACCTGCGCCAGCGTGGTCTTTCCCGTTCCCGGCGGGCCATAAAAGATAATTGAGCCCAGCTTGTCCGCCTGAATTGCCCGGTAGAGAAGCTTATCCTTTCCCACGATATGTTTTTGCCCCACCACCTCATCGAGCGTCCTTGGGCGAAGTCTTGACGCAAGCGGAGACTCCGACTTTCGCTGGTTCTCGCGCATATAGTCAAACAGATTCATCTCTTCCATAAATTCCTTCTCTTTCCGTTCCTAATCAATCAAAAGTTCATCCACCGTCACAAACACATATCCCCTCTGCGTCAGCGTATCCACAATCTCCAACGCCGCCTCCACGCTCGTCGGGAAAATGTCGTGCATCAATATAATATCCCCATCTTCCACATCTTTCAAGACGCGGCTTACGATTTTCCCACGATCCTGTAACTTCCAGTCAAGCGAATCCACCGACCATAGCACCGTGTCCATCTCCACGGCATTCTCAAGCCGCGCATTCCAGTCCCCATACGGCGGGCGAAGATACTGCGGTCTCTTCCCCGTAATCTCTTCAATCAACTCATTCGTCTGCTCCACACCAGAAATGACCTCCCCCTCCTTTACCTTTGTAAGTGGAATATGGCGGTAGCTGTGATTTCCGATGAGGTGCCCCTCATCTGCCATCCGCTCCACCAAATCTTCATTCCCCTCAATATTTTCTCCCATCAGGAAAAATGTCGCTTTCACGCCCCGCGCCAAAAGCCCGTCGAGCAGTTCCCCCGTGCAGTCTGTCTTTGGCCCGTCGTCAAATGTCAATGCGACGCAGCGGATCTCTTGTAGCTCGCTGCTTGAAACTGGCTGTGCGTATTTTTGTGAAAATCCGAAAAAGAATCCCCCCACACCGATTCCGATCATTGCTCCAAGGATCGCTCTTTTCAGCTGTCCAACCTCCCGCATCGCCCAATTCTCCTAGGTTTTTTCTGCCTCTAACAAGGTATGCAGAAGGGCTCAAAAAAAGTTTTTAATTTTTTTTGAAAAAGGTGTTGACAAATCGCTATGGGTATAGTAGAATATCCTCGTTGTCAGCGAGACACAACAACACGACGACAAATGCCCAGATAGCTCAGTTGGTAGAGCAGAGGACTGAAAATCCTCGTGTCGTTGGTTCGATTCCGACTTTGGGCATTATGCAGGTGTAGTTCAATGGCAGAACACCAGCCTTCCAAGCTGGATATACGGGTTCGATTCCCGTTACCTGCTCTCCGAGAAAGAAAGTGATTGACAAACGTTTCTCTCTCTGATATAGTATTAAACGTTGTTTCAAACAACAAATGCGCGAGTGGCTCAGGGGTGGAGCACCACCTTGCCAAGGTGGGGGCCGCGGGTTCGAATCCCGTCTCGCGCTCTTTTCTTTTTTAATCCCGAATCTGCTTCGGGATTTTTTTTGGTTTCATAGGAAGATGCGTCCTATGAAACCATATTCCCCCAAAAATCTCTTTTCCCCCAAAACGCTCTTTGATATAATGATGTTGTCAAAATGGATTTCAAAACAATTACAGGGGGAATTTGACATGAATCAGGAAATTTTCTGGGAGAAGGAACCTGCCACAGAGTGGCTTTCGGCATATCCGATCGGCAATGGCCGCCAAGGCGCGATGATCTTTGGCGGCTGGGAGGAGGAGCGCGTCCAGCTCAACCTCGACAGCCTCTGGTACGGTGGTCACGTTGACCGCATCAACCCGGACGCGCGAAAAAATCTCGCGACTGTCCGTTCCCTCATCTTAAATGGAAAAATCAAAGAGGCCGAGACGCTCTTACAATACGCATTCTCCGCAACGCCACAGAGCCAGCGTCCCTATCAACCGCTCGGCGACCTCACCATCACCTGGCATTCGCCTGCCACACCGTATACAGACTACCGCCGCGCGCTCAGTCTATCCCGCGGTCTCGTCGAAGAATCTTTTTCACTCGCTCACTCGAATATCAAGAAAACTTACCTTGCCTCCTTCCCGGATCAGGTAATCGCCATCCACATCACCTCGGACAGCGAAGCATTTTCCTGCTCCATGCTGCTCACCAGAGGGAGATTCTATGAGCACGCTGGAAAATTGGACGAAAGCAGCATTTTCCTGAGCGGTCAGGCAGGGGCAGACGGCGTGCACTTTCTCACCGGAGTGAAGGCGATCTGTCCCGGCGGTTCGGTTTGCGTGATCGGAGAACATCTGATTGTAGAAGGTGCGAAGGAACTCACGCTCTTGATTGCCGGGGAGACGAGCTTTTACGAAGAAGATCCCCGCGCGGCAGTTGTCGCTCGCTTAAACCGTGCCTGCGAGAAAGGATTTGGGCAAATTCTTGACGACCACTTAACAGACTATCAAAGTTTGTATGAGCGCGTCAGCTTTCATCTGGACGGCGCAGATGCCAGGGATCTCCCAATGAGCGAGCGGCTCAAAAACCACGGAGACGACCCGCGCCTTGCAGAGAGTTACTTTCAATTCGCCCGCTACTTGATGATCAGCGCAAGCCGCCCCGGCTCTCTCCCACTCAACCTTCAAGGCATCTGGAACGAGGAGATGGAACCTGCCTGGGATTCCAAGTACACGATCAACATCAACACCGAGATGAATTACTGGCCTGCCGACTCCTGCAACCTGAGCGAGTGCGCCGAGCCGCTCTTTTCTCTGATTCAGCGGATTCGCGAGAGCGGAACGCGCACGGCAAGCGAAATGTACGGCTGTCGCGGCTTCACCGCCCACCACAACACCGACATCTGGGCGGACACCGCACCGCAGGACATCTACGTCCCGGCAAGTTACTGGGTGATGAGTTCTGCGTGGCTTTGCACACACATTATGACGCAATACCGCCACACAAGAGACAAAACATTTCTCGCGAATCTCTTCTCCTGCCTGGAAGAAGCGGTGCTCTTTTACGAAGATTTCCTGATCGAGGATCGCGGGGAATTTGTACCCTGTCCCTCCGTCTCCCCGGAGAACACCTACCGCATGGCGGATCAGACGGAAGGCTGTGTCTGTGCCGGATGCACGATGGATGCTGAAATTTTGACGGATCTCTTCTCGGATTACCTGGAAGCCGCGCAGATTCTCGGCATTTCCAACGCGATCACCGAGAAAGCCGCGCACATGGTCAAGCATTTCCCCGCATTGAAAGTCGGAAAATACGGTCAGCTGATGGAGTGGCGCGAAGACTACGATGAAGTCGAGCCGGGACATCGCCACATCTCCCATCTCTACGGGCTTTACCCTTCCCATCAGATCAACTGGGAACATACTCCGGATTTGATGCGCGCGGCAGCTGCGACGATTCGGCGGCGGCTCGAACATGGCGGCGGCTACACGGGCTGGAGCTGCGCCTGGATCATCTGTATGTACGCAAGACTTTGCGACGGCGAACACGCCTATGCGAATATCCAAAAGCTGTTCGCAGAATCCACCGCACCGAACCTGATGGACACGCACCCCAGAAGAAACGGCTGCGTCTTCCAGATCGACGGCAACATGGGCGCGGCTGCCGGAATCGCTCAGATGCTCGTTCAGTCCACGCCTGAGCGCATTTCCCTGCTCCCCGCCCTTCCGAAAGCGTGGGCAGACGGAAGTGTGCACGGACTTTGCCTGGAGTGTGGCGGAGAGATTGCCATTTCCTGGAAAAACGGAATCGTTACCGACCTCTCCTTGAAGGCAGTTTCCTGCAATATAAAAGCCCGCCTCGTTGGAGGCGGGCTGGAACAAGTCGTATCCCTGAAACAGGGAGAAGTGTTCTCTTATTCTAATTCAAACGCACCCGTGTAGAGCTGGTAATATTGACCCTTCTGTGCCAGCAGCTCTTCGTGGTCGCCACGCTCGATGATCTTTCCATGGTCGAGAACAATGATAACATTGGAGTTCTTGACCGTGGAGAGTCTGTGCGCGATTACGAATACGGTGCGTCCCTTCATCAGAGCGTCCATACCACGCTGTACAATCGCCTCGGTTCTGGTGTCGATGGAGGAGGTCGCCTCGTCCATAATCATAACCGGCGGGTCTGCAACGGCTGCTCTGGCAATCGACAAGAGCTGTCTCTGACCCTGGGAGAGGTTCGCGCCGTTTCCGCTCAACTGCGTGTTGTAGCCTTCCGGCAAGCGGGTGATAAAGTCGTCCGCGCCAACCAGCTTTGCGGCCGCGATACACTCCTCGTCCGTCGCGTCGAGCTTTCCGTAGCGGATATTTTCCATAACTGTTCCGGTAAACAGGTTCGTCTCCTGAAGCACGATGCCCAGGGAGCGGCGCAGATCGTCCTTCTTGATCTTGCTGATGTTGATTCCGTCGTAGCGGATCTTTCCATCTGCAATGTCGTAGAAGCGGTTGATCAAGTTGGTGATGGTCGTCTTTCCAGCTCCCGTCGCACCGACGAACGCCACCTTCTGACCGGGCTTTGCGTACAGCGACACGTCGCGCAGAACGGGCTTTCCGGGCACATACTCAAAGTCCACATCGTAGAAACGGACATCGCCCTGCAACTTGGTGTAAGTTACCGTGCCGTCCTTATGCGGATGCTTCCAAGCCCACACATCGGTGCGGTGGTCGCACTCCTTGATCTCACCGTTCTCCTCAACTGCGTTGACGAGTGTGACGTATCCCTCGTCCTGCTCCTCCATCTCATCCATCAGGTTAAAGATTCTCTGCGTTCCCGCAAGACCCATAACCACGGAGTTGATCTGGTTGGATACCTGGTTGATGCTTCCGACAAACTGCTTAGTCATATTCAGGAAGGGAACCACGATACTGATGCTCAGTGCCATGCCGGAAACGCTGACATTGGGAACACCCGTGATCAGCAGCGTACCGCCCACAACAGCAACAATTACATAGAGCACATTTCCGATGTTGTTGAGCACCGGAGCCAGGATGTTTGCGTAACGGTTTGCGCGCTGGGAAACTTCAAACAGGTTGTCGTTTAAGCGGTCAAAATCCGCCTCAGTCTCCACCTCGTGGCAGAACACCTTGACGACCTTCTGTCCGTTCATCATCTCCTCGATGAATCCCTCAACCTTACCGAGTGCCTCCTGCTGACGGAAGAAGAATCTTGCGGAACCTCCGCCGATCTTTCTCGTCACAAAGAACATAATCACAACGCCGATCATGATCACAAGCGTCAGCCACAGGCAGAAGTAGATCATGATGCAGAAGACAGTGATCACGCTCACAGCGGAGATTAAAAGCTGCGGAAAGCTCTGAGAAACCATCTGGCGCAGCGTATCAATATCGTTGGTGTAACGGCTCATAATATCGCCGTGGTTGTTGGTATCAAAATACTTAATCGGAAGACGCTGCATTCCGCCAAACATCTTCTCACGCAACTTCTTTAACGTTCCCTGCGTCATGATCGCCATCATCTGGTTAAAGGAGAGGCTGGACGCCAGAGCAAGAACATACAGGCAAACGAGCGCGGCAACGATCTTAATGATCTGCGGTCCGACGTTGCTCCAGTCGCCGGTCTGCCAGCTCGTCTCCACCAGCGCGATAATCTTCTGCATGAAGATCATGGGAACGGCTCCAACCAGCGCGCTGAACACGATGCAAAACACCGTAATCGGGAACATGACCGGGAAAAATTCACGGATTGTCTTGAGCAGCCTAAGAATCGTTCCCTGCTTCTTTGCACTACTTTTCATCATCTTCACCCGCCTTATTCTGAGATAAGTAGAT
>Cebus_capucinus_imitator_PRJNA485217_SSR047__coassemble_1325_pt1 | contig 16259 bp, 13 predicted proteins | sample Cebus_capucinus_imitator_PRJNA485217_SSR047__metabat2_high_PE_002 | metagenome-assembled genome bin Cebus_capucinus_imitator_PRJNA485217_SSR047 | reverse complement strand
AACATCGAGGAGGCGCATCTTCACTTTGGTCTGGAGTTGATCTTTGACGAGTCCCAGAAAGATTCTGAGGATGAAATCTGGGTGGATTGCTACGAGTTGACGCGCTTTCTCTCCATGAACCAGTGCGCGACAAGGAAGGTGGAAGGAACGAAGGAATGGACGAGAGTGTACGGGCAGAGGGATCTTTGATTTCTTTTGAAATTTTTTGGAAAGCTCCCTCGCTTTTCTTAGGAAATGCGTGATATACTCTGTTTATAAGCTTTGCAAAGGAGGAACTGGCATGAAACAGCGAAACGTTGCACTCTGTATTCTGTTTTGCATCATCACCTGCGGAATTTATTCCATTTATTGGATGATCGTGCTCAACAATGAGATCAATGATGCCTCCGGAAGAAGAGGAATGGAAGGCGGTCTTGTCTTTTTGTTCTCTCTGATTACCTGTGGAATCTACGGCATCTATTGGATGTACCAGATGGGCGTTGCCATTGAGAACATTCACGAACAGCACAATGAGCCGCGCGGATATGCTCCCATCGTGTACCTGCTATTAAGCCTCTTTGGTCTGGGAATCATCGCATTTGCCCTGATGCAGGATGAGCTCAACCGTCATCGTCCGCTCTATGTCTAGTCGTAAGCGTCTCGTATTGGTGATGAAAAAAACAGGCAAGCTCCTCGGAGTCTGCCTGTTTTATGCGTTCTTATGTATGTTTGCAAAACGCCCATTGATTCCCTGCCCATTTCGTCTCATCACCGGGCTTTCCTGCCCCGGCTGCGGTGTGACGCGGATGTGTCTGAGTTTATTTCACCTCGACTTTTCCGGTGCGTTTCGCGCCAATCCCGCCTTGATGATTCTTCTCGTTCCGGGCGCGATTCTCGCAATCTCTCACATTTCCCGCTTTATCCGCACCGGTGAGGAAGATTTCACCCTGCTTGAGAAAAGCGCGATCCGGGCAGCGATTTTCTTTTTGCTTCTCTTTGGCGTCTTTCGCAATCTTGTCACTTAATGTATCTTTTTTTTGCGGGCGGTGTGACGATTCTACCGCCTGATATCAAATCTTTTTCTTGATCCCAGACGCCAATTATTACTTCAACTTGTGCAAAAACAGCCCGCTTCTGAGCTTTGGCTCGAACCAAGTTGACTTTGGCGGCATCAATTTGCCCGCGTCCGCCACATCTAAAAGCTCCTCAATCGAGGTCGGATACATGGAAAACGCCACCTTCATATCCGAGTTTGCGCGTCGCTCAAGCTCCGAAAGTCCGCGGATTCCGCCGATAAAGTCAATTCGCTTGTCCACACGCGGATCTCCGATTCCAAGAATCGGACCAAGCAGCCAATCCTGAAGAACAGACACGTCAAGCCCCTTGACCGGATCGTCGCTTATGATCTGTGGTTTTGCCCTCAGACGATACCACTTCGCGTCCAGATACATCCCAAACTCGCCTTTCTGTTTTGGGGCAAATGCTTCTGTCCCCAGCTCTTCGAGTGTGAAGGAACGCTCCACCTGCGCCAAGAACGCGTCTTTTTCCAGACCGTTTAAGTCGCGCACCACGCGGTTGTAGGGAAGAATCTTTAATTGGCTCTCCGGAAACAGCACGCTGAGAAAGAAGTGAAACGGCTCGTCGCCACGATAGTTGGGATGCTCTGCGCGCCGCTTTTTTCCCACCTTCACCGCGGAAGCCGCCCGGTGGTGTCCGTCCGCAATGTAGGTGCAGGGAACATTTGCAAATGCTGCCTCAATCCGCGCATTTGCCTCCCCCTCAACCTTCCACACCGTGTGGCGCACACCGTCCTTGCAGGTAAAATCACACAGCGGCGCGGTCGCAGTCACTGCCTGCACCTCGTCGTTTAGCGCGTCCTGATCGCGGTAGGCGAGAAAGATCGGACCGGTCTGAAAGTTTGTCACGTCCACATGGCGGATGCGATCAAGCTCCTTGTCCTCTCTCGTATTCTCGTGGCGGCGAATCACCCCACTCTCATAGTCGTCGATCGCGCTCACGCCGACAATTCCCGTCTGCGCGCGCCCGTCCATCACCAGCCGATAGACGTAAAAGGAACGCACCGAATCCTCTACAAACGTCCCGTCCGCAATCCGCGCCGCAATCAAGTCTCTTGCCTTCTCGTAGACACGGCTGTCGTAGGTATCCACCTCTGCCCCGAATTGCGTCTCCGCCCGGTCGATGTTCAAAAAAGAGAGGGGATGACCTGCCACTTCCCGGCAGGCCTCCTCTCTGTTGTAGACATCGTAGGGCAGGGCTGCAACCTGACCCGCCAAGGCGGGATCGGGTCTCACACATAAAAATGGTTTTACAATCGCCATTTTCCTTCCTCCCTGAGTTTGAATCTATCTTACCACGCGAACGCGGAGCACGCCGTCAATCGCAGCGAGTTTTTCCACGGTCTTGTCCTCCATCTGTTCTTCCAGATCAAGCAAGGTGTAGGCATACTTGTCGCGGCTCTTGTTGACCATGTCGGAGATGTTGACGCCCTTTCCCGCTAGAATCGCCGTGATCTGTCCGATCATATTCGGGATGTTGCGGTGAAGCACCGCCACACGGCTTGCAACGCGGCAAACGCCCATATCACACGCCGGATAGTTGACGGAGTTTCGGATGTTTCCGTTCTCCAGGTAGTCGGTCATTTCGTCCGCAGCCATCACCGCGCAGTTGTCCTCGGACTCTGCGGTGGACGCGCCAAGGTGCGGGATCACAATTGCGTGTTTCATCTGCATCACCTGCGGCGTCGGGAAGTCCGTCACATAGCACTTGACTTTTCCGCTCTCCAGTGCCGCCGCCATATCCTGCGCGTTCACCAGCACGTCGCGGGCAAAGTTTAAGATCACCACGCCATCCTTCATCTCGTCGAGCTTCTCCTTGCAGATCATGCCCTTTGTCGAGTCGAGCGCGGGCACATGGATCGTGATGTAGTCGCACTCCTTGTAAATGCTGTCCGCGCTGGTGATGTGCTTGACATCGCGGCTGAGCATCCAGGCAGCGTTCACGGAGATATAGGGATCGTATCCGTACACTTCCATGCCAAGGGCTGCGGCTGCATTTGCCACCTCTGCCCCGATCGCGCCAAGTCCGATCACGCCGAGCTTCTTTCCCCGGATCTCGCACCCGGCAAAGGCCTTCTTCTGCTTCTCCGTCGTCTTTGCAATCTGCTCGTCGCTCGCATTTTCCTTGCACCAGGAAATGCCGCCGATCACGTCGCGGGAAGCCAGAAAGAGTCCGGCAAGCACCAATTCTTTTACGCCGTTTGCATTTGCGCCGGGCGTATTAAAGACCACAACGCCCTGCTGTGCACAGGCATCCAGCGGGATGTTGTTCACACCGGCTCCGGCTCTCGCAATCGCAAGTACGCTATTTGGAAGCTGCGTCTCGTGCATGGATGCGCTTCGCACCAGCACGCCGTCCGCTCCTTCCATCGTCTGCGTCAATTCATACGTCTTTGGAAAGCGATCCGTTCCACACTTGGCAATGTTGTTCAGGCAATAAATCTTCTTCATCCCAGTTCCCCCCTGTGCTTTGTCTCAAAGTCGTCCATAAACTCAACCAGCTTCTTTACGCCCGCCTCCGGCATCGCGTTATAGATGCTTGCCCGCATACCGCCAACGCTTCGATGGCCTTTGAGGTTCTCAAGCCCGGCTGCCTTGGACTCCTTGACAAAGCGTGCGTCCAGCTCATCATTTCCGGTAACAAAAGGAACGTTCATCAGGGAACGATCTTTTTTTACGACCGTGCCGTGGAACAGTTTGCTCTGGTCGAGGAAATCATAGAGAATCTTTGCCTTTCTCTCGTTTCGCTCCTTCATCGCGCCAAGTCCGCCGTTTGCCTTGAGCCACTGGAACACTTTTCCGCAGATGTAAATGCCGTAGGTTGGCGGCGTGTTGTAGAGGGAACCGGCGTCCGCCTGCGTCTTGTAGCGCAGCATGGTGGGGGTCCCAGGAAGTACCTCATCCGTAATCAGATCTTCTCGAATAATCACAATCACGGTTCCTGCGGGGCCGACGTTCTTCTGCGCACCCGCAAAGATCAATCCGTACTTGGAAATGTCCACGGGCTCCGACAGGAAGCAGGAAGACTGATCCGCTACCAAAAGTTTCCCCTTGGTGTTCGGAAGCTGCCAGAATTTCGTGCCGTAGATCGTGTTGTTCTCGCAAATGTAGACGTAGTCGGCATTTTCCGAGATTGCAAGATCCGAGCAGTCGGGAATGTAGGAGAAGGTCTTGTCCGCACTCGATGCGACGACATTTGCCGTGCCGTAGAGTTTTGCCTCCGCACACGCCTTCTTTGCCCACTGTCCGGTCACGATGTAGTCCGCCACGCGGTTCTTCATCAAGTTCATCGGCACTGCCGCAAATTGCTGGGACGCGCCACCCTGAAGAAAGAGCACCTTGTAGCCTTTGGGAACCTGCAAGAGTTCCCTCAGATCCGCCTCTGCCTGATCAATAATATCTTGGAAAGCCTTAGAGCGGTGACTCATCTCCATCACTGACATTCCGGTTCCTCTGTAATCCATCATCTCAGATGCCGCCTGTGCAAGCACCTCCTCCGGCAATACTGCCGGGCCAGCCGAAAAATTGAACACTCTGCTCATAAAGCTCTCCTTTCTCATACTCTTATTTGATTTTCAGATCCGTGTCGTCAAATGCGTCCGCGATCGGCGCGCCCGGAGATACCATCGGGAATACCTTGTCGTCGCAGCCGATCTGGCAGTCAATGACAACGGGAATATTTAACTCCATGGCCTCTTGCAAGACCTTGGGAAATTCCTCCTTCTGCGTCACGCGGTAAGCCTTTGCCCCCATTGCCTCCGCGATCTTGACGTAATCTACCTGATCGTCGAGAATCGTCTGGGAATAACGCTTGCCGTAGAACAGCGTCTGCCACTGGCGAACCATGCCCAGAACGTGGTTGTTGACAATCACCTCAATGATCGGGATATTGTAGCGCGTTGCGGTAGCGATCTCATTCATGTTCATACGGAAGCACCCGTCGCCCGCGATGTTGATGACCGTCTTATCCTTGCATCCCATCTTCGCGCCCAGGGAAGCACCAAGACCGTAGCCCATGGTTCCCAGACCGCCGGAGGTCAGTAAGGTTCTCGGCTTTCTGTAATGGTAATACTGCGCCGCCCACATCTGGTGCTGTCCGACCTCGGTGACGATGATCGCGTCTCCCTTTGTCATCTCGTCGATCGTCTGGATGATGTAGGGACCGGTCAGAACGCTCTTATCGTAGCGCAGCGGATACATATCTTTCATCCGCTCGATATGCGCCACCCACTCGTCGTGGTTCATGGGATCCAGACGGGCGTTGAGTCTTCTCAAGACCACCTTGGCGTCGCCAATGATCGTCGCATCCACCTTGATGTTCTTGTTAATCTCCGCGCGATCCACGTCAATCTGGAGAATTTTGGCATTTCTTGCAAACTTGGATGTATTTCCAGTCACACGGTCTGAGAATCGCGCACCAACCACGATCAACAGATCCGCCTCCGTGATGCCGAAGTTACTCGTCTTTGTTCCGTGCATTCCCACCATTCCGGTGTAGAGCTCGTCCGTGCCGTCAAACGCGCCCTTACCCATCAGGCTGTCCGCAACGGGAGCCTGGATTTTGTGGGCAAATGCTCTCAGCTCGTCGGATGCGTTTGAGATCACCGCGCCGCCGCCGACAAAGATAAAGGGCTTCTTTGCCTGGCGGATCATCTCCACCGCGCGATCCATATCCTCATCCGTGATCGTGTCATTCTGACGTTCCACGGGCGCAGGAGCCTGATACTCATAGTCGCATACCGCACCAGTCACGTCCTTTGTGATGTCCACAAGCACGGGGCCTGGGCGTCCCGTCTGGGCAATCGCGAATGCTCTGCGGATCACCTGCGCCAGGCGATTGACGTCCTTTACGATGAAGTTATATTTGGTGATCGGCATAGTCACGCCGGTGATGTCGATCTCCTGGAAGCTGTCTTTTCCCAACAGGCTGTTCGTCACGTTGCAGGTAATCGCAACAACGGGAATAGAATCCATGTAGGCAGTCGCAATTCCCGTCACGAGGTTTGTCGCGCCGGGACCGGAAGTTGCCAGACACACGCCGACTTTTCCGGTTGCGCGTGCATAACCGTCCGCCGCGTGTGCGGCTCCCTGCTCGTGGGAGGTTAAAATGTGCGTGATCTCATCACGATGCTGATAGAGGGCATCGTAAATATTCAGGATTGCTCCGCCCGGATAGCCGAATACGGTATCCACCCCTTGCTCTTTCAGACACTCAATTACAATCTCTGCTCCAGTCATCTTGCTCATTTTGCTACTCTCCTCCCTCAGTTACTTTACTTCCAAAATCGCTCCCCGATCTGCGCTTGTGACAAGGGAAGCGTAGCGAGCCAGATAGCCGCTTGTCACCTTTGGTGTGGGTGCAACCCACTCCGCCTTTCTTCTTGCCAGCTCCTCATCGGATACAAGCAGATCCAGGCGGTGATTGTCAATATCAATTAAAATTCGGTCGCCTTCCTTAACCAGGGCAATCGGACCGCCCATCTGTGCCTCCGGGGAGACGTGTCCGATGGAAGCTCCTCTGGAAGCACCGGAGAAACGTCCGTCCGTGATCAACGCCACGGTCGATCCCAGTCCCATACCTGCGATTGCGGAGGTAGGATTTAACATCTCGCGCATACCGGGACCGCCCTTTGGTCCCTCGTAGCGGATCACCACCACGTCGCCTGCGACGATCTTTCCGCCCTTGATAGCGGCGATTGCGTCCTCCTCGCAGTCAAACACGCGCGCAGGGCCTTCGTGCTTTAACATCTCCGGAGCAACTGCGGAACGTTTTACCACAGCGGAGTCCGGAGCCAGGTTTCCGCGCAGGATTGCGATTCCGCCCGTCTGGCTGTACGGATTGTCGATGGGGCGAATCACTTCCGGATCGCGGTTGACCACGCCCTTGATGTTCTCGCCGACCGTCTTTCCAGTCACAGTCATGCAATCGAGGTTTAACAGATCTTTCTTTGCCAGCTCGTTCATCACGGCATAGATTCCGCCCGCCTCGTTGAGATCTTCAATGTAAGTGTGACCTGCCGGAGCCAGATGGCACAGGTTCGGGGTTCTCGCGCTAATCTCATTGGCAACGTCGGGATTTAACTCCACACCCGCCTCGTGTGCGATTGCGGGCAAATGCAGCATACTGTTTGTGGAGCAGCCAAGTGCCATATCCATGGTCAAAGCATTCATGAATGCTTCTTTTGTCATAATATCTCTGGGACGGATGTTTCTGCGGTACATCTCCATCACCTGCATTCCGGCGTGCTTTGCCAGCTTAATGCGCTCGGAGTACACGGCGGGAATCGTTCCGTTTCCGCGAAGTCCCATGCCCAGCACCTCAGTCAGGCAGTTCATGGAGTTTGCGGTGTACATTCCGGAGCAGGAACCGCAAGTCGGGCAAACCTTCTCCTCAAACTCGCGCACATCGTCCTCGGTCATCTTTCCGGCAGCATACGCGCCGACTGCCTCGAACATACTCGAAAGGCTTCTCTTCTCGCCCTTTACGCGTCCTGCAAGCATTGGTCCGCCGCTGACGAACACGGTGGGCACATTTAAGCGCGCCGCCGCCATCAACAGTCCCGGCACGTTCTTGTCGCAATTTGGAACCATCACGAGCGCGTCAAATTGATGCGCCATCGCCATACATTCCGTGGAATCCGCGATCAAATCGCGCGTCACCAGGGAATACTTCATGCCGACGTGTCCCATCGCGATTCCGTCGCAGACCGCGATTGCAGGGAACACAACCGGTGTTCCGCCCGCCATTGCAACGCCGAGCTTAACTGCCTCGACGATCTTATCTAAGTTCATATGTCCGGGAACAATCTCATTGTAGGAGCTGACGATTCCCACCATGGGGCGTTTCATCTCTTCCTGCGTCATTCCCAGCGCGTTCATCAGGGATCTATGCGGTGCTTGCTGCATTCCGACTCTTACTGCGTCACTTCTCATCCGTCTTTCCTCCTATGCGATATGGGTAGCGATCAGACTTCCCATCTCGGTCGTTCCCACTTTCTTACAGCCCTCGGAGAAAATGTCTCCGGTGCGATAACCTTCTGCCAAAACGGCTCTCACAGCTGCCTCCACTGCATCCGCCTCCTGATCCAGATCAAAGGAATAGCGCAGCAGCATCGCCGCGGAGAGAACGGTTGCAATCGGGTTTGCCAAATCCTTTCCGGCAATGTCCGGCGCAGAGCCGTGGCTTGGCTCGTATAAACCAAACTTCGTCTCGTTCAGACTTGCGGAGGAGAGCATTCCAATGGAGCCTGTAATCATACTCGCCTCGTCCGAGAGAATATCTCCAAACATATTCTCGGTCAAGATCACGTCAAATTGACCGGGATTCATCACCAGCTGCATCGCGCAGTTGTCAACCAGCATATGAGAAAGTTCCACTTCCGGATAATCCTTTGCGACTTCCTCGACGACCTTGCGCCACAGTCTCGACGAATCGAGGACATTGGCCTTGTCCACGCTCGTCACCTTCTTCTTGCGCTTCATGGCAATGTCAAATGCCTTGATTGCGATGCGGCGGATCTCATTTTCATTATAAGTCAAAACGTCTGTGGCAGTGAGGACGCCATCCACCTCTTTCGTGCAGCGGTCGCCAAAGTACAGACCGCCGGTCAGCTCACGAACAATCACCAGATCGAACCCATCCCCGATGATCTCCTTCTTTAAGGGGCAAGCATTTGCCAACTGATCGTAAAGGTAGGCGGGACGAATATTTGCAAATAATCCCAGTCCCTTACGGATCGCCAACAGTCCGGCTTCCGGGCGCAGGTTTGGAGCCACGTCATACCAGCGGGAATTTCCAACATTTCCCCCGACTGCACCGAGCAGCACCGCATCCGATGCTTTCGCCGTCTGCAGCGCCTCCTCAGTCAGCGGAACCCCGTAAGCGTCGATGGAGCAGCCGCCCATCAAAATCTCTGTATAATTAAATGTATGACCGTAGACTTCCCCCACTCTGTCTAAAACCTTTTTCGCCTCGCGGACAATCTCTGGCCCGATCCCATCTCCAGGAATGGTTGTAATATTATAATTCATGTTCATGCCTCACTTCCACGTTCCTTATATTCGGTTATGTTTTTTAATCATAGCTCATTTGTCTTGTCATTTCAACCACAGCCGTGTCTTTTCTTGGCGCGAAAATATACAAGTTTGGAATTATTAGCATGAACGAAAGTTATAGTTTCTATTGGATTTCCCGAATCAGACAATACTGCTTCAGGTCAAAATGCTTCTCCAATACCCCGAACACCTTAAACCCAAAATGCTCGTAGAGCGGAACATTTTTCGGATTGTGCGTCTCCAGCGAGATCATCAAACGGTGTTTGTTAGCGTAGTCGATCACCTCGTTGATCAGGCGCGCGGAAAGCCCGTGGTGCTGCATATCAGGGCGAACCGCCAGATAAATGATGTGGATTCGCTGTTCCTGATGGAGCTGATCCGTCCAGCTGGAGTTTAAGTAATCGCGCCCAACGACAAAATTGCGAAACGTCTTTAGGCTGGGGTCTTCCCGAACCAGATACTCGTCCGTGCGAAGCTGCGCGAGTGCCTCGGTCAGGTAAAAGTGAATCGGGTTGTACGGCTCAGACTCATCCGAAACCACAAGAAGCGAGTTTAATTCCGGGCTGTCGGAGAAGAGCTCGCACGTCTCAAAAAACTCCCACATATCACACTTAAATAAGAGCGGCATCAGCTTTTTTCTCGTCTCCTCCTCCGGGATGAGCTTGCAATAGAGCGGATCTTGTGCAAAACATTTCGTCAAAAGTGCCTCTAGCTTAGGCAAATCTTCTCTCTGTATTCGATATAGGTTTGGTGTCTCCATCTCATGTTCCTCCTCACATATCCAGGCATTCCTGCATCCACGCCGTCATCTTGCGAATCGCCTCCGTCATGTAGCGAATGTCGTCACGGTAGCAGGCGCATTGGCTGTCCGCCACCTTCTGAAGCATCGCTTTTTCCTCCTCCAGAGACTCTCCAACCTGCTTTTCCTTCAAACGCTTAACAAGGTGGAAGAGGTTCTCATGATGAACGATGCGCCCGGTTCCCCACTTTAAGCGGTCTTTTGGCTGATCGAGCACATATTGCGTGAAATAGTCAAATACTTCCTCATCAAATTGGAAGGCGTAACAGTTGTTGTCGATGCTGTAAAGATCTTCCAGAGCGGCTTTCGGGTTGTTCTCTTCCAGATGAGTGAGCGCGCGGAAAATCGAGCGCAGATTGTTTTGCACGGCTTCCTGCGGAAAGAGCACCTCATCCTGCCAATTTAAGCGAACAAAATAATCCTGTTCTTTCTGGAAGAGGAAGAGCAGCTGATCTCCCAGTTTTTCCCAACGGTGAAGCCAGGCAGACGCGCCCGCCTCGTCGCCACTAACAAGCATTTGCTCATACTCTGCGTTAATCGTTTCGATCTTTGTGTAGAGGTTTCTTGCCGTCTCACGCGCACCCTTTAAGGCGTGCTTCATGCCCCAGAAATCCGCCTCCGTCTTTCTCCGAACCGCCACATCGTCGCTGTCTACGATCGCCTCAAACAACCGCTCAAAGTTCATGGGTGCGACTGCCAGACGGTCAATCGCCATCACCATCCGCCCGTAGAGCATATGGTGGAAGCGGTAGACGGGTTCCTGATAAAAGTCGTCGTTGTCAAATTGCGAGTGGTAATGCGTCTCCATAAACTCGCCGTTTGCAAACTCGTTGACCATCGAGGGGATTCCGGCAATCGCCATCGAAAAATCGTCCGACCAAGTCTGAATCGGGCAGCGCACACGGATGCCTTCCGGAAATGCCGCCGGATCGACCGTAATGTCTTCGAGGAAATGTTTCACAAAGTCCTCGTACTCATAGGTGCAGCGAACCCCGTCCTGTCTGCCGTGGGCGTGCGCCGGAAGCTCAAAGTTTAAGTCGGCGACCGTCTTTGTCCTCCACTCCGGTCTTGCGGTAAACACCTGCTCGTAAGCACCCGTAGACCAGTCGTACTTGGAATTTACCACGCCCCACTCCTCTGCCGCCATCGCACAAAATACGAGGTTGTATCTTGGCTGATAACCGCTCTGGACGAGTGCCCGCGCAATCCCAAGCATCATCGCAATCGCCGCATTATCATCCTGAAATCCGCTAAAGTATGAGTCGTAATGCGCGGACAAGAGAATCTGGCGATCCGTCTCTCTTCCGTGGATTGTCCCGACAATGTTGTACGTTTCCCGATCTCTCGTCACCGTGGTCTTCGCGTCAAAGGTCACGCGAACGCTTCCCGTCTTTGCCATCGCCTGCTTTAAGATGTTCGCATCTGCCTGTGACATGGAAAATGCCGGCGCGTCCGACGGACCCGCAATATCCTGTGCGTTTAACGCCTTGCTGTCGATCTCGCCGTATCCCTGTTCCTGAACCGCAATCAACGCAGCCGCGCCCTTTAACTTTGCCTGGTAGACCGGGAAATTGATCCACCACTCTTCTCTCTGGTTGATGTCAACCATCACCAGCTTTCCGGTAACGTCCTTTCCCTCATAGTCATTTGCCCCGCCCTTTCCGAGCCAGATCAGCTCATACTCCTTTGCTCCGTGCGTGTCAAAGTTCGTCTGGTACGCGCCCAGCTGAAAGTGATACTCCTTGCCAAGGGCGTCAAGAAAGCTCATCTTTGCGCGCTCAAACTCCCACGCATCCACGTCCACACGGTCTTTTCGCACATCTGTGAGCCCGATCCGCTCCATCTCCAGGCGAAGCATTTCCCCCGTCTCAAACTCCGCTCTGGAACCGGCTGTCCGGTAGCCCAGATCCTCGTTCGTCTTATGCTCCTCCATCCGCTTTGCCAAACGGTATGAATAATCCACATCCAGTGCCTGTACAAATCTCTCTTCCCAGTCTTTCACGTCTTTGTCCTCTCATTCCTGTCCCATTGGAAAAAGCTGCCGCAAAATCGCTTTTGCAGCAGCCCCTCTGTTCATTTTTACTCTTCTTCCCCGCTGGAAGGCGTCAGCTCCTTCATCGCGCCGTCCGCTCCTACCCAATAGTCGTCCGGCGTCCAGCAGTTTGTCAACATCGCGCCGTCCTCGCCGCAGTAGTACTCCTTGCCCTGCCACTTGATCCAGCCCGTCTGCATATACCCCGCCTCGTCGAAGAAATACCATTTATCCCCAACCAGCTGCCACTTATTCTGAGCAAAGGTTCCGTTTCCGTTGTCGTACCACCATCTGCCATCCTCTGCCTGCTTCCAGCCGCCCTCCGCAAACTCACCGCCTTCGGGATTTGTGATCGGATTCGTGCGAAAATACGTCGCCTTGTCGTTGTCCACATAGATGGTCGCAGACTCGGTCCAAGTTCCCTTGATCTCCTTGTCCACCTTGTTGATCGGGCGAACTCTCACATAGTAGTTGGCTGCCTTTGTCAATTTCTCCCGGCAGTTGTACGTCGTCGAGGCGGTTGTAATCGCCGTTCCGACTGCCTTTCCGTCCCGGTAGACTTTTAACTCATAACTTCCCGCCGTCATAATCGGCTCCCAGCTTGCAACGCCTTCCTTTGAGAAGGAAACGCTCGGAATCTCGCTGAGTGACTTTGCCAACGAATCCAGCTCCACCGTCATCACCAGCTGTCGCCCGGAGTCCTTTCGCACACCGCTCTTAAACGTCGCGCCGTCTCCTTTTAAGCGAATCCGATCTCTTGCAATCGAGGAGGTAAAGCGGTAATTGTCGTTCGCGTCCAGCGTGATCTCGATCTTTGGAACCGTATCCACCTCCCATCCGAATCCGACGTTCTTCACCTCATAGCCGTTGACGCTGAACTTATCCCCCGTTGACTCGATCTCAATCGTCTCATCACCGAAATCCGTTCCCGGCTGAATGTTTACCGAAAAGTCCAGAGAGATGGATGTAATTTTCTTCGTTGTCGCCGCCCACGCTGGAAATGCCGCCAGCATACCGAGGGCAGCCGCAGCGATCACCGCAGCGATCCGTTTTTTTCTGTTTTTCTCCATGCTATACCCCTTCCGTCCTCTGTTTTGATACCTTAACTTTACTCACTTTCGCTTTTGGTGTCAATAACGTTTTCCTTACGCTTCTCGAAAGAAACTGGACACAGGATTCTCCGCCTGCGGCGGGTCGCCATAGCGACATCCTTCCTCTACGCCGCAGTGCGATTTATAGCGAAGCATTTTTCGTTTCATAGGATGCAATTTCCTATGAAATGAACAAACGCCCCCGACCCACAATCGCTTGTGGATCGGAAGCGTCTTGTCTTCCAATCTTATTTTGCGTAATCCGTCACGCGTGACTCTCGAATCACATTTACTTTGATCTGTCCGGGATACTCCAGCTCGTTCTCGATGCGCTTGGAAATATCTCTGGCCAGAAGTACCATGTCGTCGTCATTGATCTGTTCCGGCACTACCATGACTCGAACCTCACGTCCTGCCTGAATAGCAAAGGACTTCTCGACTCCCTTGAAGGAGTTGGTAATATCTTCCAACTGTTTTAATCGGTTGGTATATGTCTCCAGTGTCTCTCTTCTCGCGCCGGGTCTTGCCGCAGAGATGGTATCTGCTGCCTGAACCACGCAGGAGATCAGACTGGTCGGCTCCACGTCGCCATGATGGGACTCGACGGCATTGATCACAGTTGCGGACTCTTTGTACTTTCTACACAGTTCCGCACCAAGCTGTACATGAGTTCCTTCCATATCATGGTCAACGGACTTACCGATGTCATGTAACAGACCGGCACGCTTTGCCAGACGCACGTCAAGACCAAGCTCGGATGCCAAAAGTCCGGACAAATGCGCCACCTCGATGGAGTGCTTTAATGCGTTCTGACCGTAGCTGGTACGGAACTTCATCCGTCCAAGAAGCTTGATCAGTTCCGGGTGAATCCCGTGGATTCCAACTTCCAGGCAGGCTGCTTCGCCTTCTTCCCGCATATTGGACTCGACTTCTCTCTGTGCCTTCTCTACCATTTCCTCGATTCTGGCCGGGTGGATTCGCCCGTCCACAATGAGTCGCTCCAGAGCGATTCTTGCAACTTCTCTGCGAATCGGATCAAAGCCAGACAGAACCACTGCCTCCGGCGTATCGTCGATAATCAGCTCCACACCCGTCAGTGTCTCCAAGGTTCTGATGTTTCGGCCTTCACGGCCGATGATCCGCCCTTTCATCTCGTCGTTGGGAAGCTGTACCACAGAGACCGTCGTCTCTGCCACATGATCCGCGGAGCAGCGTTGAATCGCCGTCACCACAAGATCTCTCGCCTTCTTGTCCGCTTCCTCTTTTGCCTTGCTCTCCAGTTCCTTGATCAGCTTTGCAGTGTCATGCTTTACGTCGTCCTCAACAGACTTCAGAAGATATTCCTTTGCCTGTTCGGAGGTCAGACCGGATATCCGTTCCAATTCCTGTATGCCTTGTTCGTACTGGCTTTCTACCTCCGCACTTCTCTTGATCAGAATATTCTCTCTTCTGACCAGATCGGCTTCCTTCTTCTCCAGGGCATCCGCTTTCTTTTCGACGTTTTCTTCCTTGCTCAGCACACGTTTCTCGTAACGCTGAAGTTCCGCTCTTCTTTCCTTGGTTTCCTTTTCTTGTTCATTCTTCGTCTTTAAGGATTCTTCCTTGGCTTCCAGGAGAGCTTCTCGCTTCTTTGTCTCCGCAGTTTTTAACGCTTCATCTATGATCTTCTTGGCTCGGTCTTGCGCACTTCCTACCTTCTGAGCATACTGTTTTCTCTCATAAGAGCGGGACACAAACCAGGCAATCACAGCCGCAACGGCAGCACAGATGATCGCTATCACCACTGTCTGCAACACAGGAGCACCTCCTTTATTAAGTTTTCATTGTACAAACCATCCGAAAATGATTACAACATACTAATTCTAAACGCTTTTCAGAAGAGTGTCAAGTGTATTCGCCTGATTTTCCGCCTCAGCTTTGCTCGTCCCAGAAATCGTCAAATTCCCCCAAAACACGTCGTATCGCCTCGTAGGAATAGCCCTTTCGTCCCAGAAACGCGAACAGCTTTTCGCGCTCTTTGCGGTCAAGCTGCGTCTTTGTCCCCGTCTTTTTTTTCACAAGCGCGCGGATGGCCTCCTCCTGCGGCACTGCCGCTTCCTTGATCGCCTGCGCGGCAAGCTCCGAATCCACGCCCTTTTTTCGAAGTTCCCAGGCAATCTGCCTAGGGCTTTTTCTCATGCTGACATTCTCCACATACCGCGTCGCATACGAGGCGTCGTCCAGATAGCGGTGCTTGTATAAGACTTCCACCGCCCGGTCAATCACTGCAAGCGGGTATCCGTCCCTTGAGAGGCGCGAGCGAATCTCCCCCTCGGTCTTATCTGACAGCTTTAACAGATCCACACAGCGCGCACGCGCACGCGGGTCTAAGAGTTCGCGCTCAATCCGCTCATACGTCTCCAAGGGCAGTTCCTCGCCCTCTTTTAAGTGCAGGCGGTTAATCTCGCCCCTATATAGCACAAAGGCAAAGCCCTCGTCCACGAAGACTTTGCTCTTGCGCTTGTCCACCGGCACAATGGACGTCACGATCATGCCTCGTCGTCCTCCTCAGAGAACTCTCCGTCGTCTGTCTGTGCTGCCTTGATTACGCCTGCACCTGCCTCCACAGGCTCTCCAGCAGCCGGAAGTCCGTAGCTGTCGCGCACCTTGCCCTCGATCTCGAACATGATCTCCGTGTTGTTTTCCAGGTACTGCTTGGCGTTCTCGCGTCCCTGACCAATCTTGGAGCCGTTGTAGGCAAACCACGCGCCGCTCTTCTCGACGATGTTCTGCTTTACCGCCAGATCCAGAATATCGCCCGCGCGGGAGATTCCCTTGCCGAACATGATGTCAAACTCTGCCTCCTTAAAGGGCGGAGCAATCTTGTTCTTCACAACCTTGACGCGGACGCGGTTTCCGATCACCTCACCGCCCTGCTTTAACGCCTCGATGCGGCGCACATCCATACGGACGGAGGAGTAGAACTTGAGCGCGCGGCCGCCCGTCGTCGTCTCCGGGTTTCCGAACATCACGCCCACCTTCTCGCGCAGCTGGTTGATAAAAATCACCACACAGTTGGAGCGGCTGATCACGCCCGTCAGCTTTCTCAACGCCTGGGACATCAAACGCGCCTGAAGTCCGACATGGGAATCGCCCATATCGCCGTCAATCTCTGCCTTGGGAACGAGAGCCGCCACGGAGTCCACGATCACAATATCCACCGCGCCGGAGCGCACCATCGTCTCCGT
>Cebus_capucinus_imitator_PRJNA485217_SSR047__coassemble_1284_pt1 | contig 17182 bp, 16 predicted proteins | sample Cebus_capucinus_imitator_PRJNA485217_SSR047__metabat2_high_PE_002 | metagenome-assembled genome bin Cebus_capucinus_imitator_PRJNA485217_SSR047 | reverse complement strand
AGTCAGGTATCTGCAGGTCGGTTACCGATTATTTGTCGCCGTCCAACCATTTGATTCAAAAAACACTCCAAACGCAAACAAAACCTTAACATTTCCGTGTTATACTATCTTTATAGGAGGAAGATACCATGTTTCGTGTACTTGTAGTGGAGGACGAGCGGGACTTAAACCGCAGTGTATGTGCATTTTTAAATCAAAACGGTTACGAAGCAGTCGGCGCGCTGGATGCGAACGAGGCTTACGACCTGATGTACGGCGGAGGAATGTTTGACTTGATTCTCTCGGACATCATGATGCCGGGGACGGACGGCTTCGCATTTGCCCAAAGTATCCGCGAACAGAATCAAGAGATTCCCATCCTGTTTATGACGGCAAGAGACGATTTCCAGGCAAAGCAGCGCGGATTTCGCGCCGGAATCGACGACTATCTCGTAAAACCCGTGGATTTTGAGGAACTTTTACTCCACATCGGCGCGCTTCTTCGCCGTGCAAAGATCGCTTCCAGCCACCGCCTCTCCATCGGCAGTCTCCTTCTTGACGCGGACGAGCGAACCGCCACGCTGGATGGGGAGGAGATCGCGCTCACCGTTCGGGAGTTTAACCTGCTCTTTAAGCTCTTATCCTACCCAAAAAAGACGTTCACGCGCTCACAACTGATGGAGGAGTTCTGGGACGGCGACAGCGACTCCGGGCCGCGCACCGTGGATGTCTACATGACAAAACTTCGCAGCAAGTTCGCCGATTGCAAAGATTTCCAGATCGTGACCGTGCACGGGCTTGGGTATAAGGCGGTGATCCACGCATGAACGAAAAGCAGCTCTTACAGATCCGCCGCTTTCTCGCCGCGCTCAGCCACTTTTTAGGCATTTTCCTGTTCACGGCATTCATCATCACTTGCAGTATGCTCCTCTTCTTTCGCCATATGGCGCAGGAGACGCTTGCCCTGATGGGCGCGGAACAGATCTCAAGATCCGCCAAGTTGACGTTCTTAAATATTGTGTTTTTAAGCCTGGTTTTTACACTTCTTGATGTACTCAAGCGGCGTTTTGTCATCGACCACCCGGTTGCAAAGATCCGGACGGCGGTGCAGCAGATCATGAAAGGCGACCTGAGCGTTCGGATTGAGAGAGAGCCACACCTTGACCCGGACGAAGGATTCAATCAGGTGATCGACGCTTTCAATCAGATGGCGCAGGCACTCTCAGGGATTGAGACCTTACAGACGGATTTTATTGCAAATGTCTCCCACGAACTAAAGACGCCGCTTGCCGTCATGCAAAACTACGCCACGCTCTTGAATCAGCCGAATCTCTCGCAGGAAGATCGCGTTCAATACGCCAAGCAGATCGCCCAGAGTTCGCGCCACATGGCGGACATGATTACGAACATCTTAAAGCTCAACAAGCTCGAAAATCAATCCATCTTCCCCGCCTCCCAGACGTATGATCTGGGCGAGCAGCTGTGCGAGTGTTTGCTCGGTTTTGAAGATATCTGGGAGAAAAAGGAAATTGAGATTGAGACAGAGCTGGAGGACGAGATTTTAGTGACAGCTGACCCGGAGCTTCTCTCTCTCGTTTGGAACAACCTCTTCTCCAACGCTTTTAAGTTCACAGACAGCGGCGGAACCGTCTCGCTTCGCCTCTCTTCTTTGGAGGAAATGGTTCAAGTTCAGGTGTCTGACACGGGGTGCGGGATGAGTCCCGACGTCGGAGCGCATATTTTTGAAAAATTCTATCAGGGCGACACCTCTCGCGCGCAGCACGGAAACGGGCTTGGACTCGCGCTCGTCAAGCGTGTCATTGATATTGTCGGCGCAGAGATCTCGGTTCAAAGCGAACCGGAAGTCGGAAGCACGTTCACAGTGACAATTCGACGCGCGCAGTGATTGTTAGGAGGAAATTTATGGAAAAGAAATCATTTGAATATACCTACTCTTCCACGGAGCAGGAAGAAATCCGAAAAATCCGTGAAAAATATCTTCCCAAAGGTGAGAGCCGCTTAGAGCAGCTTCGCCGCCTCGACGCCTCTGCCCAGCGTCCGGGCACGATCGCCGCGTTGATCCTTGGAATCAGCGGCGCGCTGCTTTTTGGACTTGGCATGGCGTGTACCATGGTATGGCAGGGTGCGCTCTTCTACCCCGGCATTCTCATCGGCGCTGTCGGCATGGTCGGCATGGCTCTCGCCTATCCTCTGTGCCGGCGCATCACCAGAAAGAAACGGACAGAAATCGCAGATGAGATCTTGCGCCTTTCCGGGGAAGATTGACCCCATTGTTTGCAAATAAAGGAAAAAAACGCCGCGTTTTCTTCGCATTTATGGTATGATAGATCATATCAACTGATACGCGAAGGAGGGGCGGCAATGTCGATGTATTGGTTTGGAGGAACGAAGCATCCGTTCAATGAATTATCTCTGTGCAAAAAGATGTATCTTTTTGTGACGACAGTGGGAATCATTCTGGGAGGATGTATTCTTCTGAACGTTCATATCTTGAATTATTCGGTCAACACACTCTCTTCTGTCATGGACGCGAATGTGATCTGTTACGATTTCCAGATGGCGTTTGACGAGGAGCGGGAATTGTTTCAAAAAGTAATCTCAGACCGTGATTCGGAATTTCGGAAAACTTACGAGGAGGCCTGTCTTGTGACAAGGCAGTGTCTTGACCGGATTCCCTATGACTACCAACTCGTCGGAGAACATCGCTATGCCCTGACCTGGAATCTGCTCAACAGTTACGGAGCTTACGAGCGAAGCCGCGACCGCATCATGCAGATGAGCCCTCTCAGTCCGGACTACATTTCCAATCTGTATGAAATTTACAATATGCAAAATTATCTCGGAACATACGGTTCCCGCCTGACGCAGGCCGTTCTCTTGGAGGGAAATGACGACTACATCGAACAGCTTCCCGTCCTGGGGCGTCTCCCCTACACGCTTGGTTTTGTGGGGATTGCCGTCTTTGTCTCCCTGCTCTTCTTCGTGCGCTTTGTCACAAAGAAGATCCTGGCAGTCATGACGCAATTAGGCGACGCTTCCGCTCAGATTGAACAGAACTGTTTTGACGTTCCCGACGTTGCCTGGTCAGGTACGGATGAGCTTGGGCAGCTCGTCAAGGCATTTAACAAGATGAAGCACTCCATGGCGGATTCCATCAAGGCGTCCGAGGAAAAACATCAAATAGAGAAAGAATTACACCGTCAGGAGATGGAGCGCGCGCAGCTGGAACAGCGGTTTTCCATGGCGCAGTTGCAGCTTCTCAAAAGCCAGCTCAACCCGCATTTTCTCTTCAATACCTTGAACATGATTACGCGAATGGCGCAGATGGAGGAAGCCCCTGTCACTGAGGAGATGCTGGTTGCAATGAGCAATCTTTTGCGTTATAGTTTGAGGACGACCGATCCCATGGTTCCGCTCTCCGAGGAGCTCAAAGTCGTAAAAGACTATATGTACATCCAGCAGATGCGGTTTGGGCATCGGGTCAGCTGGGAAATCCAGTGTCCGGAGTCGCTCTACTCTCACCAAGTTCCCGTCTTTCTTTTTCAACCGCTCGTGGAAAATGCGATGATCCACGGGATTTCGGTCAAGGCGGAGGGCGGCAGCATTTTCATTCAGATTGCTCAAAACGGGGAACATATGGAGATTACGATTCGGGATACGGGCGCAGGAATGAGCCCGGAGCGGCTTTCTGAGATTCGCGCCGCGATGGAGAAAAACAAAGGACGCGGGCTAGGAATCGGTCTGGGGAACATTTACCGGCGCGTCACCATGTATTATCCCAACGGAAGTATGGAGATTCACAGCGTGCTTGGGGAAGGCACAACGATAACGATCGGGTTTGATGAAAAGAAAAACGGGGGAACAGAAGATTTATGTATGGATTATTGATTGCAGAAGATGAATTGATTGAGCGCATGATCTTAAAAAAGACGCTTGAGAAAAAGTTTGGGGATCAGCTTGTGATCTATGAGGCGGAAAACGGACTGGAAGCTTTAAAACTCATGCAAAGCCAGTCGATCGAGATCGCCATTCTTGACATTGCTATGCCTGCGATGAGCGGAATTGAGGCGGCGGAGGAGATCCGAAAGAGCAATTCTGATTGCTGTCTGATCTTTCTGACAGCTTATGACCGGTTTGAGTACGCCAAGCGTGCCGTGTCAGTGCGTGCCATGGAATATTTGCTAAAGCCGTACTCGCAGCGAGAAGTTCTCTCCGTCGTGCAGGAAGCGATTTATCTGGTTGAGAAGAACGGAACGCACGTCTCTAATCAAACTTCGGAAAGTTTATTACCCCCCCCCCATCAAAATAGCGTAACTTCGCAATCTGAGGGAAACCGTCTCAATGTTCTTGTCTCTATGATGGAAGATTACATCAAGCAAAATTATATGCGCGATATTTCCATGGGTGACGCCGCGCGGGCAGCCGGATACTCGGAACCGTACTTTTGCACCATGTTCAAGCAGCAATATGGGCAAAATTTCACCACTTATCTTGCGGAATATCGCATCATTGAAGCCAAAAAGCTCTTGAATCAGCCGACGATCAGCGTCCGGGAAGCCGGGGAGCGGGTTGGATACCCCGACCCAAACTATTTTACCAAGGTTTTTCGCAGGCTTACCGGGATAAATCCGTCAGAATACCAAAAGAAAAGCCTGATGGAGCTTGAGATGTAATGCACTTTTTCGCATTTCTGATAGATTTTTGACAAAAAACCTTAAAAATATACGATGGATATAAAAAACCTACGATAGAAAATGGCTCGCACTCTCCTCTATAATAAAAGTATCCAAACAGATTAGAGAGGGGAGGAGCGTATGGGAGAAGAACTGTTTCGCATGGAAGGAATCAGTAAGAGCTTCCCCGGTGTAAAAGCCCTAGACCATGTATACCTGAACGTGAACAAAGGTGAAGTTCTTGGTCTGGTCGGCGAAAACGGCGCCGGAAAATCGACTCTGATGAAGATTCTTTCCGGCGTGTACCACGCGGACGAGGGAGAAATTTTCATCGAGGGGGAGAAAGTTCAGATTGATTCCGTCTCGAAAGCACATGAACTTGGCGTCAGCATCATCATGCAGGAGCTGAATATGTGTGGTCATTTGAGCGTTGCCGACAACATTTTCATCGGGCGCGCACACAAAAAGGGGCTGTTTATCGACGACAAGCGGATGCACCAGGAAGCAAAGAAGATTCTGGACGACTTAGGAATTGACCTGGACACCTACGCGATGGTCGGTAGTCTGAGCATCGCCAAACAGCAGATGGTTGAGATTGCAAAGGCAATCAGCTTTAACTCCAAGATTCTCGTTCTTGACGAGCCGACTGCAACGCTGACCGAGCGTGAGATCGACCAGCTTTTCGAGATCATCGAGCGTCTGAAGAAAAAGGGTGTGGGCATGGTTTACATTTCCCACCGTATGGCAGAGTTAAACCGCATCTGCGAGCGCGTCACCATCATTCGAGACGGTCAGTACATTGGAACGAAAAATCTGAGCGACATCACGATGGATGAGCTGGTCAACATGATCGTTGGACGAGCGTTGGAGGACAAGTATCCCAAACACAAGAGAACCATCGGGAATATTGTTCTGGAAGCGCGCAACGTCCGCAGAGGAAACAAGGTCAACGCCGATCATTTCTTTGTCCGAAAAGGCGAGATTCTCGGGATCTCCGGACTGGTCGGAGCCGGAAGAACGGAATTGATGCGCTGCATTTTCGGCGCGGATCACCCGGATTCCATGGAACTTTGGATTGACGGAAAGCCCGTAAAGATTAACTCCGTGATTCAGGCAATCCGCAACGGAATCGGATACGCGACAGAGGATCGTAAACGCGATGGACTGGCATTGGGACTGGACATCAAGTACAACACCAACATGGCGCATCTGCCCCAGATCAGCCGTTTTGGCTTTATTGATGACAAGGCGGGTCTGGAAAATGCAGAAAAGTATGTAAAACTTCTGCACACGAAGACGCCGAGCGTTCATCAGCTGTGTAAGAACCTTTCCGGCGGTAATCAGCAGAAAGTCGTTCTTGCAAAATGGCTGTGCAACGACGTAAAAGTATTGATCGTGGACGAGCCCACAAGAGGTATCGACGTCGGCGCGAAGTACGAGGTTTACGAACTCTTTAACCAGCTGAGCGATCAGGGCGTTGCGATCATCATGATTTCCTCGGAGCTTCCGGAAATTCTGGGTATGAGTGACCGAATCCTGGTCATTCATCAGGGAGAAATCAACGGCGAGCTCGATGCAAAGAAGGCAACTCAGGAACAGATTCTGTACCTGGCGGCAGGCTACAACAAGTTGGAAGGAAAGCCTGCACCTACTTTGTCATCGAATGCGTGAGAAAAGGAGAATTAAGGAATGGCAAACTCAACAAAAGGCGCGAAAGCCGGCAGCTTCAATAAGCTGAACGCGGCAACTCGCCGGGCAATTTATTCATTTGGTATTCTTGTCGCCCTCTTTATCCTGTTTTCTGTGATTTCAGGCGACAAATTTCTGGCTCCGGCCAACCTTCAGAACTTGCTTCAGCAGATTGTTACCTACACCATCATCGGCTGCGGTCTGAGCTTTTGCCTGGTCTGCGGAGGAAACGATCTTTCTGCCGGCGCGTCCATGGCATTATCCGGCATTATCGTGGTCAGCCTGCTGACTCAGGGCGTGCCCCTGATCATCGCGATTCTGCTTTGCCTGATTATGGGAATCGCAACCGGCGTTATGAACGGATTCTTTATTGAGATTCTGGGCGTTGTTCCCTTTGTCGCAACGCTGGCAACGCAGTGGGTCTACAGAGGTATGGCAAACGTGCTGGTAAACGGCGCACCGCTCTACACCACCAACATTCCTTCGGAAGCAGTTCAGAAGCAGTTCTATGTGCTGGGCGGCGGAAGAATCGGCGGAAGCGGCTTACCTTACAGCGTAATCATCACACTGGTGTACGCATTGATCCTTGGCATTGTCCTTGCAAAGAGCCGCATCGGCCGTCAGATCTACGCCTGCGGTTCCAACCTGGAAGCTGCAAAGCTTTCCGGTATCAACGCAGTTAAAACGCGTATGTTCGCATATTGCATCTCCGGTTTATCGGCTGCAATCTGTGGTATCCTGGTTGCTTCCCGTCTGTCCAGCGCACAGCCCACTGCCGGAAACGGTTACGAGATGGAGGCAATCGCAGCATCCGTACTCGGTGGTATCTCCATTCTGGGTGGTGAGGGAACGATCCTCAACACGGTAATCGGTGCTCTGATGATGGGTATGATCCGTAATGGTCTGAACCTGAACGGCGTCAACTCCTTCTGGCAGCAGGTAATCGTCGGATTCATCCTTTTGATTGCCGTTGCATCTCAGACCGCAAAGCAGAGCGGAAATCTGGACTCTGTAAAGCGTTTCTTTGGCTTAAAGAAATAACCATATTTTAGGAGGATTTTATCATGAGAAAGAAATTTTTATCTGCATTCCTTGCAGCAGCAATGTCCGTATCTCTTCTGGCTGGTTGCTCCGGCTCCGGATCCAATACTTCCACCACCGCGGCAGAAAAGACCGCGCAGTCCGAGGCTTCCTCAGATGCAAAGGATACCGCTGACACCACTTCCGATGCGAGCGAGAAGACCATCTACGTTATCGTAAAAGTGCTTGGAAACCAGTATTGGAGCGTTCTTCAGGCTGGTGCAGAGCAGGCTGGAAAGGATCTTGGCTGTAACGTAGTCGTTGTCGGAACGGCTCTGGAGTCTGATATTGAAGGTCAGCTGACTCTGCTTCAGAACGCAGTATCTGCTCAGGCAGACGGCATCGTGATCGCGCCTCTTGACAGCGTTTCTCTGGATGCACCGATCACCGACGCTTACAACTCCGGCACTCCCGTTGTCCTGGTTGACACGGTAATTAAGAGCGACAATTACAGCGCGGCTCTTCTGACCAACAACGTTGAGGCTGGTAAGACGGCTGCCGAGGAGATGATCCGCCGCTTAAAAGAGAGCGGATTGTCCGAGGATGAGACGGCTCAGATCGCAATCCAGGTTGGTTCCACCGGTTCCCAGACCATCAACGACCGTGTAAACGGCTTCAACGAGTACTGGGAGGCAAATGCACCCAAGAATTGGGTAGTTCTCAAGGACGACATCAAGGTAAATGACGGTGACATCAGCAAGGCAGTTGGATTCTGCCAGGACTTCATCACCACTTATCCTGACTTAAAGGGCGTATTTGGTCCCAACAACGGTTCTACTGTTGGATTCGTAACCGGTCTGACCGAGACCAACCGCTCCGACATCTCCATGGTTGGATTTGACTTCTCCGCAGAGATCGAGACCATGATCCGCAGCGGCAACTTCGATGTTGCTTCCGTTGTACAGCGTCAGTATTACATGGGTTATGACGGCGTTAAGACGGCTCTTGACCTGGCAAATGGCGGCACGGTTGAGGAAAAGACCATCGACACCGGCGTTATCCTGGTTGACAGCACCAACGTAGACGATGCAGAGATTCAGAGCATCATCAATCCGACGGTTCAGTAAAAGAAAAACATTTGCATCAGACGCTTCCTCCCATTCGGGGGGAGGCGTTTTGGAGGTTTTATGAGACGGTTCTGTGGAATCTTTTTTGTCGGCGCGGCAGTTCTTTGCCTCTGCGTTTTCTTGTTGAAAAATCAAGGTGAGGCGAAAACGCGCTCCGTCCAGCCGGAGTACATTTTCACCTATGCGGAAAATCAGCCGGAAGATTATCCGACGACTCAGGCGGCCAAGTATTTTGGAGATCTGCTCAAGGAAGAGACGGATGGAAGAATCTGGATCACACTTTACTCCGGCGGCGCGCTCGGCACGGAGGATCAGGTGATCGACCAGCTGCGTTACGGCGGGATTGATTTTGCCCGAATCTCTGTGATGAGTCTTGCGGAGGAGATTCCCTATCTGAACATGTTGCAGCTTCCTTACCTGTACCGGGACGCGGATCATATGTGGCGTGTGCTTGACGGAGCGATCGGGGAGGAGTGTATGGCAGGGCTTTCTTCCAGCGGGCTGGAAGGGCTTGCATGGTATGACGCCGGGGCGCGCCACATTTACAATTCCAAATATCCGGTTGAGCGTCTGGAAGATATGAACGGATTGCGGCTTCGCACTGCCCCGTCCGCTTTGATGAAAAATATGGTAAAGGCACTGGGAGCGCAGCCGGTTTCCATGGAGTATTCGGATGTGTATGCGGCTCTTGAGACGGGAGAGATTGACGGGGCGGAGAATAATCTTCCTTCCTACGACACGATGAAGCACTATGAGTACGCCCCTTACCTCACCTTGACTTCCCACAACCGGATTCCGGAGCTGCATCTGATGTCTTCTGAGACGTGGAAAAAGCTCTCGAAAAACGATCAGGATCTTGTCAAGAAGTGCGCGAAAAAAGCGGCTCTCTATGAGCGGGAACTCTGGGCAGAAAAGGAAAAAGATCTCCTCGAAACACTCAAACAAAAAGGCTGCCAGGTCACAATCTTAAACAACCAGGAACAACGGCGTTTTCATGCGATGGCAGCCACAGTATATAAGTATTATTACAAAGAGTATTCGGATTTGCTGGAGCGGATTGAGGGGGAGTAGGTTATTCCTCCGGCAATGCCCCGACTACTTTGTGTCTGGCGTAGGGGGATTCCAAATAAGCGGCATCCTCGTCGGTAATGACAAGGTCTACTGCCTTTACAGCGTCGTCAAAGTGGGGAACGCTCGTTGCTCCGACAATGGGGGCGGCGACGCCGCGCTTAAACTGCCATGCCAGCGCGATCTGGGACATGGAGACGCCGTAACGGTCGGAAAGCTCCGCGACACGGTCGATGATCTGGAGGTCGTTCTCCATCGCCTGGTCGTACTTTTTGCGAAGCGTCCGGTCGGTCTGGCTGCGCTTGGAATCCGTTGTCCAGCCGCGATGCGTCAGATGACCGCCTGCAAGCGGGCTGTAAGGAATCCGGGAAACGTTGTACTGCTCACAGATCGGAATCAGCTCTCTCTCGTCCTCACGGTAAAGTAAGTTGTAGTGATTCTGCATGGTGGAAAACAGCGTCCAACCGTTTCTCTCCGCCGCGATCTGCATATTGTGGAACTGGTAGCCGTACATGGCAGACGCTCCGATGGCTCTCACTTTTCCAGCTTTTACCAGCTTATCGAGTGCCTCCATCGTCTCCTCGATCGGCGTATCGTAGTCAAAGCGATGAATCTGGTACAGATCCAGATAATCCGTTCCAAGACGCTCTAACGTGCCGTCAATCTCGCGCGCAATCGCCTCTCCCGATAATTTCCCTTCATTAAAATATACCTTGGAAGCCAAAACGACCTGATCTCTGGGGATCTGTAAAGTCTTTAAGGCATTTCCAATATACTCCTCACTCGTGCCGTGGGAGTAGGTGTTTGCCGTGTCGATAAAATTCACGCCAAGTTCCATTGCGTGCCCGATCATTGCCGTGGTGCATTCCTGATCCAGCGTCCACAGATGAAAGTCCTCGGTCGCCTTTCCAAAGGACATTCCGCCCACGCAGATCTTAGAGACGAGAATTCCAGTATTTCCCAGTTCTGTGTATTGCATTTTCCAAACTCCTTTTCTATCTTACAGAGAAGCCTTCAAAATCTCCACAATATCCTGCTCGGTCAGGGGTGCATATGCCTCTTCCAGACCCTCGTTCACCGCGATGTGGTGCGCCATCTCCTCGATTCTGGACTCGTCAATTCCGACTGCTCTCAGGTTCATCGGGATTCCGATGGAAGCAAAGAAATCATACGTTGCCTGAATCGCCCTCTCGGCAATCTCGTACTTTTCCAGGGAAGCATCGATTCCAAAGACATTTACCCCGTACTTTACAAAACGATCCACAGTGCGGTCGTTTAAGATATGCTTCATCCAACGTGGGGTGATGATTGCCAGTCCCTCTCCGTGAGTGATGTCATAGTAGGCACTCAGGGCGTGCTCGATTCCATGGCAGGGCCAGCCGGAGCCGCTGTTTCCAAGAGATAAAATGCCGTTGCATCCGTAAGTGCAATCCAGCATCAGTTCGGCTCTTGCGCGGTAATCGCTGGGATTTTCCAGAGCAATCTTCGTGTTATACATCAGGCTCTTTAAGGCAGACTCACAAAAGCCATCATTTAACAGCGTCGTGTCCTCCACAAAATACTGCTCCATCACATGGTTCATCGCGTCGGCACAGCCTGCCGCAGTCTGCTTCTTCGAGACGGTGAAGGTGTATGTGGGGTCTAAAATGGAGCAAACCGGGAAGAGATGCGGATCCATGTAGCCGATCTTGTCGTTCGTCTCGGTTCTTGAGATCACGCCGCCGCAGTCATACTCGCTTCCGGTTGCCGCCAGTGTCAAAATATCCACAATGGGAAGCGCGTCTTTTGCGCGCACCTTGTAGGAGATCAGATCCCAGGGATCGCCCTCATACTTTGCCCCGGCAGCAATCGCCTTGGAGCAGTCCAGCACGCTTCCGCCGCCAACGGCTAAAATCACGTCTACATCATGCTCTTTGCACAGGCGCACACCGTCCAGCACGCTGGGATCGTACTTGGGGTTTGGCTGAATGTCGGAGAGCTCATAGATCTCAAAGTCTGCAAGCAATTCTTTTACTTTGTCGTACAGACCGATCTTTTTGATGCTTCCTCCCCCGTAAGTCAGAAGGATCTTCGTTCCGAGCGGCTTCATGACCTCCGGAAGATTTGCGATTACGCCCTCTCCAAAAATCAGTCTTGTTGGGGTATGATAATCAAAATTCACCATGATTGTGTCCTCCGTTTTGCTTTGTTGGCTCTATTGTAAAACCTGGAGTTCACTCCAAGTCAAGTGTTTTTTGAAAAAAGTGGTACAAAAAACCGCCGCACCGGAACATTTTCCCAGTGCAGCGGTCTTTGGAAACGTCAAACGTTCATCAAACCTTATCAATCTTGATTAATTTTGCGTTCAGGCTCTCTAAGAATCCGTCGGGCAGGTCGCCGTTCATAATGCCGGTCATGCCTTCGGGAGTCATCTTCTTCATCATATCCCACATTCCCTTGCCAGGAACCACATCAAAGTTGGTCGCCAGCTTCACTGCGGTGGAAACGATCTTGAGTGCCTCGGGGCAGTTCGCGAACTCTTCCATGCTGTTCTTGATGCTGTACTTTCCTTCGGGGAACTCCATGGGAGCCTTTAAGTCCATGTCGCCGACGGTTGCAAACCAGTTTGCAACGCCCTCAGCGCGCTCATTGACCTCAGGCAGTACATAGATCTCAGGCTCTTTCTCAACCTTCTCCAGAGTGATAGAATCCTTCACGCAGCCAGCGTCCGCAACGATCACGTTGAAGCCGTCCTTGAGTGCTACGGTGAACACGAATACCTTCTCCGCTGCCTGAACCTCAGCCAGCTCTCCGTTGACATACAGGGAAACCTGAGGCTGGTTGGAGTAAACGCGGATCTCGGTGGTCTCGCCTGCGCGCTGTGCATAGCGGCGTCCGCAAACGTGAACCATGGGCTTGGTGGTCCAATAAGCCTGGTAGATGAAGTAGCTGTCCTTCTTCACCTTTCGGTCGATGGTCACAAGACCCTTGTTGTTTCTTCCGGCAACACCGCCCTCGTTTCTTGCGGCGCAGCCAAAGTCGAACATATTCCAAACATGGCTGGACCACATCCAGGGACGATCGTTTAATACCTTCGCCATGTGCTCGTGATACAGTGCCTGATACTCCTCGGAGTAGTCCTTGCAAGCGGGGTTGGGACCGTGGTTGGTGATCACGCCCTCGCAGCCGTACTCACTCACGCCAACGCACAGGTCGGGGTGCATCTCGTGGAACTTGTCAAACCAGGGACCATTCTCGGTCATCTTGCCGCCGTACCAGCCAAAGTAGTGGTTGTAGCTGATCACGTCGGTGATGTGGTGCATCGGGCTCTCCATGGGAGTCATGGAAACGTGCGCGATGGTGGTCAGTCTGGTGGGATCCATCTCCTTCACCAGAGCGTTCAGCTCCTTGTGGTTCTCAACCAGCTTCTCGGAAATGCCGCCGATCAGAATCTCGTTGGAGATTCCCCAGAAGCAGATGGAAGGATGGTTGTAGTTCTGGATAATCAGCTCCTTCATCTGGCTGATGCAGTTCTGATGCGCCTCAGGATCCTTGTTGAATACGCTGATGAAAGGAATCTCAGCCCAGATCACGAATCCCAGCTCGTCGCAGGCATCGTAGAAGTCCTGAGAGTGCTGATAGTGCGCCAGACGGATGGTGTTTGCCCCCAGATCCTTAATCATCTGTGCATCCTGGTAGTGGTCTTCCTTGGTCAGAGCATTTCCCTGATACAGCTTGTCCTGGTGACGGCTTACACCGCGCAGAGGAGTGGGCACGTTGTTGATGATGAAGCCCTTCTGGGGATCACAGGAAAATGTACGAACGCCGACTCTCGCGCTGACCTCATCGTAGGTCTCGTTGCGACGCTCTAAGCGTGCGGTTACGGTGTACAGGTAGGGGGAATCAATCTCCCACTTCTTCGCATCGGGAACGAACAGCGTCATCTTCGCGCTGTCAGCGGGGCGGGTTCCGCCAGCCACTTCGTTGCCGCAAGCGTCCGTGATTGTGTACAGAACGGTGAAGTTCTCGTCTGCGTTTGTGATGTAGGTCTCGATCTCAAATGCTGCTCCGCCGCACTCACAAGCCTTGGGAGTTACCTTGATTCCGGGGCCGCCGTAGTAGTCCAGATCAAAGTGCGCGTCGGGAACGCTGATCAGGTTGACGCCGCGGTACAGACCGCCGTAGAAAGTGAAGTCTGCGGACTGGGGATATACGCTGTCCTTGTACTCGTTGGAGCAGTTGATCACCAGCAGGTTCTTCTCGCCCTCTTTGCACAGATCCGTAACATCTGCACGGAACGTGGAGTAGCCGCCTTCATGATAAGTAACCTCGGTTCCATTGACATACACGGTTGCCTGCTGTCCTGCTGCCAGAACCTCCACATAAGTGCGTCCGCCTGCTAAGGGCTGCTTGGGAGTGTCAAACTCTTTCGCATACCAATAGCTTCCTCTGTCGTAGCTTCCGTTTCCGTCCTGACCGTCCACCGCGTTCCAAGTGTGCGGAAGGTTCACGTCCTGCCAGTCTGCGGGAAACTGAGCCGGAAGTCCTGCGTTCTCCTGGATAAACTTCCATCCAGCGTTCAGATTAATCTTATTTCGCATATCATTTCTCCTCTCATAGCACAATCTGCCATCTCGTGTCTTATGTCTCCTATTATCTCATCATTTTGCCCGATTTCATAGAACAATTTACGTTGATTTTAGTATTTTTTTCGCTTTGTGCTCGTAAGGGCTCAATTTATACGTTATCAATCTCAGAGTGCTGAATCCAAGCGGCATTTCTATGTTCCACCAAATCCGCAATGGACTGGATTAAGCTAAAACATTCAAAATCATAGGAAGGTTTCAATACCACTAAATTTTGTACCTCTTCAAACTTCAACTCGTTCTTATAGTATTCTACCAGCTTATATGTTGGCATCCTCTGCTCCGGCTCATCCTCAAGATCCATATAAATCAAATCATTCAAAGATGGTAATTCCACTTTTGCTTCTGTGTGATCCGCCGCGAACAAATAAAGATATTGACATCCAATCAGAGAAGCAATATACAGAACCTTCTCAACAACAATTTCCCAAAAAATATAAAATCCAAGTGGAAAAGACAATTCTGGCTGAATCCGATCATCTGTACCCTTACAAAAATGCGTTAAGACAATTCCGGGAAATGTCTTTGAGACCCGCATAATGTTATCCCCTTCTTCGGTTTTGCTTCGATCGCTTTTGGCTGTCAATTTTACTTTGATTTTTTCTTGAATCACTCTTCTCAGCTTATCTTTGTCCAATCCCTCATCTTCATACCAGCTAAAGATCTCTTCCTCTGTCAGAGTGTTCTCCTCATTCAGATAATATTCGATGCAGAGCATTACAATCTCACGCTCTTTTTCACTTAAATTGTAATCGTCATCCGTAATGTTTTTATATAGAAGTCCTGCTTTTAACGCAAAGAAGAAGACAATCTGTTTTGACTGCTTATCTTTTACCAGATAAACTTTCGTCCCACCGTTCTTGTCTTCTTCCTATGCCGCTTCTTTCAAGTATGTTTCTAATGCTTTTCCATGTTTATCAGCTAGAAAGCTCTTGATCTGTTCCTGATTCTCTTTCGTTGCTGTCAACAGCTCCACTTGAAGCTGTGATTTCAACCAGTTTTTTTGCTCTTGGATATGAATAACAACTCACCTTCTTATCAAACAGTTTCCTGCATTTTCTTTCGTCTGAGAAATTCGCGGGCAGCGTCCACACGCATATCAGATAACTTTAATGCGACACCGCCGTTTTCTTCTGCTTTCAATCCTTCTCGTGAACATTTCCAAGAAAGTTCTCCATGTGAAAGCGTACTTAGTTTCCAAGAAGAGAACTGCTTATATCTCTCATATACAGATTTTACCAAACGTTTTGTTTCCTCTGAGAGCGTATCTGACGACACCAGCTGAAACATCTTTCCTGTTGTGTACTCATTTCTCACTTCCGGCAAAACCGGTCCATATTTCCATCCTTGAAATTCTGAGGAAAAGAGAGGTTCTTTGTTGCACATCAAAGATTCTCTCTGTGCCAAGTACATCATCTTGTGCATTCTCATCTGATCCATATCCGTGCTATTCTCTGCTTGAAACAACTCATTGAACCGCTTTGCTACACTTAATGTTTTTTCCATATAGAATCCCCCTTTCCTGTGAGTCAATCCATTATAGTCTAATTCAGTCATAAAATCAATAGTTTTTAAGCAAACAAAAAGCCCACCGGCGGCTTTCCCGCTCAGTGGACTTTCTCTTGTCTTTTATCTCTGGATCTAGGATTTATCTTAGTCTACGTAGTAGATGTTCTCTGCTCCATTCATGTTTGCAACAGCAAATGCAACCATGTTCGCATTCTCCAGGAAAAAGTTTCTGATCTTATTAAACATAATCGTTCCTCCTTATTCTTGGCTTTATTGTTTTTTCTCTGTCTCGGTTATCCCCTTGACACATAAGATAATACTATACTTTTGAGCGAAATAGTAGATATGATATTTACAAGTTTTTAGGTGATATTGACTTTTTAGAGAAAAAAGTCTATGATACGGGTGGAGGGACGGATTATGACAAGCCTTGATTATTCTTATGAAAATGTACATTTGCCGCCGGAGGCAGCATTTCACATTCGGTTCGTGACGCGCGATCACAACTCACCGGTTCACTGGCATCCGGAACTGGAAATTTTATACATTTTGAACGGACACGCCACCGTGGTGATGGACGGAATCCGCCACGAACTCAATCCACTCGACGCGATTGTGATGGATTACTCTCGGATTCATGAGGTGCTCTACGCACTCCCGCGCACCATGGGCGTCTGCATCCATATTTCCCGACAGCTTGCCAAGCGATATATGACGGGGACGGAGCTTCTCTCGATCAACTGTTGTGGGGACAGCATTTCCCAGGAAAAGGGAAACGCGTACCTAGAACTTTGCCAATGTTTGAAGGATTTGACGGTGTTGTATTTTAATCAGAAGAATACATATCAGATGCGAAGCAGTGGATTGGTGTTGCAGATTCTTGCGGATTTGATTGAAAATTTCAGCGAGCCGATTGCTCAGCAGGTGCAAAGCACGAGTATGGAGCGTTTGGAGACAATCTGCGACTATGTGGAGCAGCATCACAGCGAGCCGATCTCACTTCAGGACGCCGCCGACGCGCTCGGACTCAATCGCGAGTACTTTTGCCGCTTTTTTAAGCAGAACACGGGCGTTCCGTTTATCAAGTACGTCAATCAAGTCCGAATCGGTCACATTTACCAGGAAATTCTCCACACACAGGACAGCATCCAGGAGATCACCGAGCGGCACGGCTTCCACAATCAAAAGTTGTTTTATCAAATGTTAAAGGAAAAATATGGCTGTACGCCGCGCCAGCTGCGAAACCTGGCAAAGAGCAGCCCGGTGGGGTAAAAAATCGTTATGACTCCAAAGAGGTGGCAAAAATCCGCTCAAATACGAGCCCGTACAGCGCACCAAATATATTGTTGAAAATGCGGTAAAAGATCGCGCCCGGAAGTCCCAGGATTCCCACTGCAATCGACATCGCACCAAGGGAAGTGACCTGCTCCCTCCACCTACGGAAAAATCATTCACTGGATGATTTTTCCGT
>Cebus_capucinus_imitator_PRJNA485217_SSR047__coassemble_1241_pt1 | contig 18845 bp, 15 predicted proteins | sample Cebus_capucinus_imitator_PRJNA485217_SSR047__metabat2_high_PE_002 | metagenome-assembled genome bin Cebus_capucinus_imitator_PRJNA485217_SSR047 | reverse complement strand
CATAAAACTTGGCTTCAGGGGCGATTTTCACCCACACTCACCCCTGAAGAGCCACTTTTTAAACCCAATCAAGATACGCTCACAAGTCCTCTGGGAAATATACCATCATATGGAACGTATTGTTTGGATCTACCCACACAAACCAGTTGCAGTCAGGCAATATCCAATCTGCCACCTCACTTACCACTTCTTCCATTACTGGTCGAGGGATCGCATCGTCATATCCCTCAAACAGCGGTAGTTGGAAATGGTATACTTGTTGACCACGATTCCCATTAAATTCTTCTGGAGCAATCTGTTTTGACAAATCTTTTGCAAAGTTCGTCAGCACCTCTGATGCTTCATAATCATTTAAATTAAAACCTTCCCTATGAATAAATTCCGCCTTACAAGAATCCCCCAAATTCGTATTGAGCTGATCCGGAGCTTCTGACCAAGCATCAAGAAAGAAGGTATCCATATAAAGCTTTCCTTCTTTCAAATATCCCCCCTCTATTTTGGGCGTTGTTCGCTCTCCATTTTCATCTATCAAATACCACGAATAAGATTCTTGATCCCACCTCCATAGCCAATCTCTGTTATCCGCCCGACATTGTTGTACAACTCCATTGTCAACCAGCATACCATCCGCATTAAATGTCAGTCCCCACAAAGTGGTCGAAGAAAGTATATACCCCTCTTCGTCAAAATAATACACCTCTGCGACATTATCGCCATTTCCGTCAATCCATTGCATCGTATCGGACAGCCATGTTCCATCCCCATTGTCATACCACCAGCCTTTTGCATCCTGCTTCCACTCCCCGGCAAACGACACACTACTCATCATCATACTCATTGCCGCAACCGCCAATATCAATTTTCCCTTTTTCATACAACTTCTCCTTTTCTTTTTGATTTTTTCTCACACATCGGAAAATGCCTTGCGACATACACTTAATTTCCGTATTTTGGAAATTATGCAATTTCCCCGTAAAATCGTTTAATTTTCCGCTGCATTTTGAATATATCACAGTTTTTTTTTTTCAAGCTCAATTTTATAAGTTTTGCTCAAAAACAATTTTAAGATTTCTCTGCATAAAGCTGTTTCTATACTCTATCCATTTTTTCCTTCATTCGACCATATAAAAAATCCCCCTTCCAGCCATATTGCACTGGAAGGGGGACGCAGCCTACCTTCTTCTTCTGGAGTATCTCGTGTCAGGCCGGGACGACTCCGCTCTGAGCCTTGCGGCTCGTTCTCTGTCCGATTCTCGCATCGAACTCGGAGGGCTGCTCAGATACACCCGGTCAAAGCGGATCTCTCGCAGGCATCCCACGTCGGCTCCCACATAATCTCCCATATAGAAACTCCCGTCCTCCCCGATCTCAAAGATCCGGTTCCATTCGCTCTCCGGGCATTCCTCCCCGTCAATCAGGATCGAAACTCCCTTTGACTTGTAACGTTTGAGCCCATCCAGATAAGTCCTCTGAAGCTCCCTGCGGTCCGCATACTCCATATTTGGTATCATTTGCAATCTCCTCCCATAAAGCCGGACAGATCTCCCCCCTCGGAGGTATCTGTGACACACCAAATCCACTCGGTCAATCCGCCCGGCACTCCCAAGCTGCGGCTATCCCCGCCGCAACAACGTTTCAAACCATCGCATCAACTCCCGGTCAACGGAAAATGCGTCTGCTGAAAACGGAATCCGCTCCACACAGCACCCAAGCCGCCGCTTCGCCTCTCTTCTCATCCAGTCACTTCCAAAAGCCGCCAGATAGATCCGCCCTGCGTCCGCCCGTTCCTGCAAAAGCTTCCTCCCATCCGCATTTTCCAGCTGCCACTCGCTAAACGACAATACCGTCATCCGCACCTGGCAGCATCGAAACTGCGCCGCAATCTCATCGCGCAGCTGCCCAAAGTCGATAATCACCTCATCGTATGGTTTTTCGATACATTCCGCCAATATTTTCGCGTCTCCACAGCAAAAATAATCCACTCCCAGAACACGAAAATACGGCTTTTCACAATTCCGCCCCTTTCCAGCCAAACAGATTCGCTCCATCCGCTCAAAATCGCTGTGATCGTTCCACTCAATCAACGCCGTCCTTCTCTGCCATGCCCCGGTCAGAAAATTCCCCATCAGCACACAAAGGTGCGTCACCCCGACGCCTCTTCCGGCTCCGACTACTCCGATCACTCGGCACGTTTTCTTCTCTCCCACCAGCCCTTCTTTCCCGGCTGTCCGATCACAGCCCAGATCTCCTGCAAAAAACTCGTTCCCTCTCTTCCCGGTCGAAACGAATCTGGAATATGTGGGCAGATAAACACACGCACCACCTTCGCCTCCTTCGGAAACAGCCCTCGAAACGTCCGAACTGCCGCGCGGCTTGGAAAGATCAACAGTCTCCTTTTTCGCTCCGAAACCACTGCTCCAAGCTCTCGCACCATCTGCGCGCAGCCCTCCATCTCCCACAGGCTTCCTCCGGCGACCATTACGATTGCCGCATTCTCCTCGCCCGCATTTTCTTCCATATTTTTCCATTCCATCCCAAAATCCAGCACTCTCACCTGCGCCCATGCCTGCTCAAGTCGGATCGCCGCCCCGTACCAGGGTTTTACGCGCAGTCCCCCGATAAAAAGCAGTCCCCGCTCATCCGGGCGCGCGCCAAGGATTGCTCCCATCCGCCGGATGTCCCCGGAATGATTGTGCTCCTCGTAGACACAGCTTGTCCCAGACCGTTCCAAGTAGCTGCCAAGCGACAATGCCAAGTGCGTGGCTCCGACTCCATCTCGGCTCCCCGCAACCATGACAACAAGAGATGGCAGGCATTTCTCCTTGCGCGGTTTCGGCATTTTCTCCATAAGACCTTGCAGGCAGGTCTCAAGTTCCTCCACCGAGCCGTAGCGCAACGTTTCGTCACTTTGCATACATTTCCCGATAATCCCCGCAAACTCCGAACTTGCCGTATCCGGGATCACGCCCGCTTCCCCGCTTACCATAAAGGAGAGAACGGCACCAATGGCATAAAGATCCGTTCTGACATCTAAATCGCGGTCAAAAGTATACTGTTCCGGGGCAGCGCAGCCCTGTGTCGCGTATCGCCCGGCGTGTGTGTGCATTTTCTTTGCAAATGCAGCCTCGCCAAAGTCAACGAGCTTTACGGTGTTCGCGCAAATCATCAAGTTATTCGGTTGTAAATCTAAAAATAAAATGGGTTCTTCTCCTGCGACGTGCAGGAATTTCACAAGGGCGCAGATCTGCAACCCGTATCGGATTGCCTCCGGCTCCTGTAAGACGCCCTGATCTTGAATCAGAGCATACAGAGATTTGCCTCTGATGTATTCTTGAATAAGATATAAGAAATTCTGGTCTTCTTCCAGATCGTAGATCATCGGAATTGCGGGGTGATGCAAACTCTTTAAGATCGTTGCTTCTCTGAGAAACGCCTCATAGCGCACGGCTTCTCTTGGAATCTGCTTCACTGCCCGGTACTCATCCAGCCCCAAATGAACTGCAAGCCAGACCGTTCCGGTTCGCCCTCTCCCAATCACTCGATCCAGACGGTATTTGCCAAAAAGAACGTTGTCCGCCTTCGCTCCTCCTCTGGTTCCTACCATCTCTTGTTCCAATAAGCATATCATTTTATGCGAATGATGTCAATGTTTCTGAGAAATTTCGCATTTTTGCGTTGATATTCCGCCCCGGTATGTAGTATATTTATTGTGTAGAAGTTTGACTGTAAGTAGAACAGGAAGTGATTTTATGAAAATAGAACGAATCAGTGACAATCAAATCCGCTGCACCTTAAATAACAGCGATCTTGTCAGCCGCAATTTGAACCTGATTGAGCTTGCATATGGCACAGAGAAAGCCAAGACGCTCTTTCGCGAGATGATTCAGCTCGCCTCCGTGGAAGTCGGTTTCGACGCCGAGGACACACCCTTGATGGTCGAGGCAATCCCGCTTCCCAACGAGAGCATTGTCCTGATCATCACCAAAGTGGAAGACCCGGATGAGCTTGACACACGCTTTTCCAAGTTTTCGCCGAGTATGCGCGACCGTGCCAGAGAACTCTTCTCGCAATTTGCGGGGCAGCTTCTGGAAGGCGCGCAAGATCTCCTCTCCTCCTCTGAGCCCGAAGAGTCCTGGTCAGGCAAGGACGCCAAAGAGCTTGACGCTCCCGCGGAAAATGCCTCCGGCGAGAGTACCGATGAGACGAGTGACGGGCACGATGCCAAGCAGGCAAATGACGCGCCCAAGAAAAAGCCCATTCCTCAGACCAGATGCTTCTTCTTTGAGAGTCTGGATGCAGTCAGCGACGCGGCAAAGGCACTCGGCGAGATCTACACGGGAAACAGTGTTCTCTATAAGCGACCCGACTCCCGCCAATATTATCTTGTCCTTACCAAGGCAAATGCTTCGGATCTCGATTTTTCGCGCTCCTGCAACATCCTTTCCGAGTACGCGGATATTGTCGGCACGGACAAGGCAGGTGTCGCCTATTTTCGAGAGCACTACGAGACCTTGATCGCAAGCGAGGCGATTCAGAAACTCCAGCTTCTTTGAAAATAGGACGCAATTTCCTATGAGATGAAAATCCCCGCAGAAACCAATCTGCGGGGATATTTTTGAGCTCTCGACAATTCGATTACTGAGCCTGAGCAGCCAAAAACTCGTTGATCTGGTCTACCAGAACTTCACAGTCGATTCCGTGAACGAAGCAAGCCTCCTCCAGAGACTCAGCCTGGGAAGCGGGGCAGCCAAGGCAGTGCATTCCTGCTCTCATCAGAATCGGGGCGATATTCTCGTCAACCTGAATCAGGTCGCCGATCAGCATATCTTTATCAATAGCCATGTGTATTACCTCCTTAAAAATCAAACATGGTGCGTATCGTTATTACTATAATACGTTTTGAGTTTTTTGGCAAGTATCTTATGCTCTCGATTTAAAACATTCGTAATGTATGATTTACCCTTGAATATTTCCCCGAAATCGTTTAAAATATAAGGACAAACAAATTAAACTTTTTTGGAGGTACATCATTATGGCATATGTAATTGGTGATTCTTGTGTTAGCTGCGGCACCTGCGCTGGCGAATGTCCTGTAAGCGCGATTTCTGAGGGAGCTGACAAGTACGTTATCGACGCTGATACCTGCATCGAGTGCGGCACCTGCGCATCTGTATGTCCCACCGGAGCAATCGAGGGCTAATCCCAACGAGCTCCTTACGACGAAAAAAGAGTTCGCTTTTTGCGAGCTCTTTTTTTCATAGGCAATAAAGACGCTTCGCTGTGGATCGCACTGCGGCGGATTGGAAAGGAGATATAAGATATGAAGAAACCAATCATCGGGCTGACGCCCGCCCATAATCTGGAAAATGATGACATCTCCATGGGAGCGTGCTATGTGAAGGCGGTTCAGGCAGCCGGAGGTCTTCCCCTGACGCTGCCCTTAGACTCTACTGAGGAGGACATTTCCCAGATCGCAGACCTGTGCGACGCCTTCCTCTTTATCGGCGGTCCGGATATTCACCCCTTCTATTTTGGCGAGGACACTCTGATTCACTGCGGCAAAGTTTCTCAGCGGCGCGACTCCTTTGAACACGCACTTCTCCCCCGCGTCATGGAGCGGCAAAAACCAATTCTTGGAATCTGTCGCGGCATCCAGGCTCTCAACGTCTTTCTCGGCGGCGACATTTACCAGGATATTCCAAGTCAAACGCACCCAGAATTTCCCATCGCTCACACACAGCCCTCAAAAGCCGACCTTCCCACGCACCGGGTCACGATCAAAGGCGGCTCTCTTCTTGCCTCTTTATGCTCCGGAAAGCGCGAGATTGCCGTCAACAGCTTCCACCACCAGGGCGTCCGCAATCTTGCCCCCGGTCTTGTTGCGACTGCGTGGGCAAATGACGGGCTGATCGAGGCAGTGGAAAAGCCGGATTATCCCTTCTTTCTCGGCGTACAGTGGCACCCCGAACGGCTGGCGTCTTTTGATGCGGACGCGGCAAGCCTGTTTTCCGGTCTTGTCAACGCCGCAAACGTACATTAGTCGAGGTTCATCGTCGCTCCGCCGGGAACTTCCACAAAACGGTCCCCCACTTGCAGCCACACGCTGCAAGCGTTGGGGTTGTAGACCTTATCCGTATCAATCGTAAACTTCAAGTTCTTTGCCGCCTTCATATAGTCCACGATCTCGATGTTGGTGGCGTACCAGATGTCGTCCTTTCCGGACACCATCGCACAGAATTCTTCCATCAATTCCCAGTTATTGTCTCTCGGAAACTCAAAACTGTGTCCCCAGACATACATCATGTACAGATATTGCTTCTTAAACAACTCCACGAACGCCTTTCCGTTCTCCAACAACCGGTGATTGTGGTGGCAGGTCGGCTTCCACATACAGAAATCGTCCGGCATTGCAAACGAATCGCTGCTTCCCACCAGACGGGAATATTCGATTCCAAGATTTGGAAGCATCTTTGCGATCTCCGGGTTTACGGAACCGTTCGGATAGGAAAGTCCGCGCACCGGGTATCCCGCCGCACGCTCCAATGCTCTGCGGTCTTCCAGAATCTGGATTGCCGTCTGCTCGATCGGAGATCGGGCAATCGTGGGGTGAAGCACGGTGTGGCAGGAGATCTCGTGTCCCTTGTACAGCTCGCTCCACTCGGACGCCGGAACGCGCTCATCGGAGATCAAGCCAGAATTTAAGTGGAACGTTCCCTTGATGCCGTACTTGTTGAAAATGCTCACCAGACGGCGATCCTCCAAACGTCCATCGTCGTAACTCATGGTCAAAACTTTGTGCTTTCCACCCGGAAAGCAAGTGTAAATATTTCTCATGATTTGCCTCCTATAAAGAATTTGCTCCCTCTGCATCGCCGTAACTTAACACCGCCGCAAACAGAGCGAGTGCCATGCCCTGTCCCCAGCCCTGAATCCACTTCTTCGAGATTCCAAGATAGCCTTCACGGTCTTTCATCACAGCCGTTCCGCCGGATACATTCATCACGCGCCCGTCCTCGGCAACATTTGCCAGAACACCTTCCAGTGCCTTCTGGACGTACTTGCGGTGCAGCGGATTGCCCTTGATCGCCATCGCAGCCGCGATTCCTGCGGACGCTGAGATCTCCTCGTAGGACTCCTCATCGTCCAGAATTGTCCGCCACAGCCCGTTCTTAGTCTGTAAGAGCTTGAGCGCGGAGAGCTGCTCGTTTAAGCTGCCTGTGATTTCCAGAAACTGGGGATACAGATAGCACTCCGGCAGGCGCACGCCGACTTGACTCATCGTAAACGCCGCCCAGCAGTTGGCTCTGCCCCAGTAGAACCCGGACATATGGTCTTTATGAACATTATTATAGCCGTGGTACCAGAGTCCGGTGTCCTCGTTCTGAAGGTATTGGATGTGCCAATAATATTGATTGAGCGCGTCCTCCACCAGCTCCGGGCGGTCAAACATCACGCCCGCACGCAGCAGGAAGAATGCCGCCATAAACAGCGTATCCGCCCAGCACTGTTCCGGGAAATCGTTCTTTGCAGACACGGTGTGCTGGAGAACGTGATCGCCAAAGCGCAACGCTGTGTGCTCCAGATAGTCGATCTTCTGGTCGATCAGTTCTTTATATTTTTCTTCCTTTGTCTCCTGATAGAGCGTCAAAAGGCAATGCCCCATCGCGCAGGTGTTCACGTTCCAGCTCGGAAGCCCCAGCTCAATCAACTCGTTCACCCGCTCCTTCACCGCATCGAGGTACTCGCGTTTCCCTGTCGCAGCAAATGCCTCGCAGATTCCGTAGTACGCCACGCCGCAGGGCCAGTCCCAGGGCATATCCATACGCATCGTCCGCTCCACCACGCGGTCCATCACCTCAAGTAATTTCGTCTTGTCAAATGTCAAAGTCTTCATTGTTCTGTTCCTTTCTCCCACAATGCCTCTGCCAGGCACTTTGCATAAATCTCTGCACCCTCTCTGGTCAGATGCACGTTGTCTGCCCGGTACCAAGTCGCAGTCACGTCTGCCCCGGCTTTCTCGCACGCTGCAAGCGTCAATGCCCCCATATCCAGATAGGGAACCTCGTAATGCGCCGCCATCTCCTGCATCTTCTTTGCGTATTCCGGAAGAAGCTGCTTGATCTGTCCGACTTCCCCAACCTCGTTCTCCTCACAAGGACGAAGCGCGATCGAGGAGAGTAACACCGGCTGCGCACCGACCTTTCTTGCCGCGTCCACATACATTTTCAAGGAGTCCTCAAAATCCTCCACCGAAACGTACCGCTCCGGCTTGCCTTCTGCTACGTCGTTGTGCCCAAATTGGATGAACAGGTAATCACCTTCCTGAATGTGCTTTGCAATGTCGTCCAATCTTCCCTCCTCACGAAATGTCTTTGAGGAGCGGCCTGCCATCGCACAGTTATCCACAATCGCGTGGCGGTTCTCGTATCGCCTCTCGTTTGCAAACGGGCTGCTCTCACGGTGCGAGACGTGCACCAGATCATCTGGCCAGAGCGATTGCAAGATCTTTTCGCCCCATCCGGTCTGCGGGCGAGCGTTTTCATCGTAGCTTTGGCAAGTCGAGTCGCCTGCCAGCCAGATCACCGGTTTTTTTTGCATTTGCGGCAGCACCTTTGTAAAATCCATGTCCGAGGCATAGTAAAAACTCGGATAGCACGGCTGATTATAGCAGTTGTTCTGCCATGCCACGCCGCAGCGATATTGCATATCGTGAAGCAATGTAAAGAGCTTGTGGTGCGTCAGCTCCGTGTTGGTGTAGATTCGGATCGCATTGCTGTCCGCGGTGCGAAGCAAAAGTTCCTCTCGAAAATCTCCGAAAATATCGGCGACCAGACAGGGATTTCCTTTTGTCCCGTTGTTGGTGAGCGTGTCCGTCGGCTTTAAGAGCGTTCCGCGGCTCCAATCCACAATCTCCCCGACTGCCTGTCCGTTGAGGTAGTCCACACCGTCCGTGATCTGCGTCGTCAAGTCAGCCGCCCAGCGAATCGACATATTCGTTCCGGGCGTCTTTGTCCCAAGAAGATTGCCACGGCAGTCGTAAAGTCCCACGTTGTTGACCCAGCATTGCAATCCGCGCACACCGGGAACCACGTCGCCGACCATGCAACGCCCCAGATCCGACTCCGCATACTCGCCAAAGATCACCTCTCCCGTTCTCGCATCGCGAAGCGCGTACCCATACGGAGCTTCCGTCGCCCCCTCAAACACGTTAAAAATTTCAAGTCCCGGTCGATCCGGGTCAATGTCCCCGACGTGCATCGCATCACCGTGTCCCAGCTTTGCCACTCTGCCGTCCGGCATCTTGTCGTAAGAGCTGTAAAGAAGCGTTCCGTCGTGATCCAGGCAAGCCGCGCCGTAGATGATCTCCATGCAGCCGTCGCCGTCCACATCGGCTGTCGAGAGCGAGTGATTGCCCTGCCCTGCAAGCAGTCCCCAGTTTGGGTCTGTCCCTACACTCAGATGCGGATTGCAGCAAAACGGGTTGTCCATGGGAACGAATCCGCTGTCCGCCTTCCAAACCATATGGAAATGGTTTCCAAAAAAGTCGTATGCCGTCACCGTCGCCCGCGTATAGTAGCCGCGACAGATAATCAGATACGGGCGTTTCCCGTCCAGGTACGCCACGCCGGATAAGAACCGATCCACACGGTTGCACGGCTCAATCCGCTTCATCGCGTAATCGCCCCAGCGCAGACCGTCGTCCTCCCTGAGAACTGGGAAGGGAATCGTCTCAAGTTCGCTTCCGTCCCCGCCAAACATGGTCAGATACTCCGGACCGGAAAAGATGAATCCCTCAAACTTGCGAAGCTCGTTTTTGGGGCTTCTTGACGGCGCGTACTCATCAAGGAAATAATCGACAAGGCACTCCGCATCATGCTCAGAGAGCGGATAGGAAAAGCGCGGCTCGATTCCAAAGCAGCTCTCAAGCGTTTTTGGCCACTGACCGCTTCTCACTTCCGGCTGGTTGTGCCAGTCAAGAAACAGTTCCACAAGGTGCTTTCGGTAGTCCCCAGCTGAGCAAACGTAGGAATCACTGTGCGAATATCCCGCCGCAATGTCACTCTTTGGCATGGTGATAAAGTAGGAAGTAAGCTCCGTCCCGTCCGCCTTGTAGCGCGTCATCTTCGTTCCGGGCGCGGTTTTTACCGCCATCTCTGCCTTCCCGTCCCCGTTGAAATCGTAGCACATAAATTGCGTGTAATGCGCGCCTGCGCGGATATTTTCTCCCAGATCAAGCCGCCATAAAAGCGTCCCGTCGAGCTTTACACAGTCCAGATAGCAGTGGCCGGTATATCCCTTGATGGACACGTCATGCGAGTTGGTCGGATCCCATTTTACAATATACTCCAATTCTCCGTCGCCGTCCACGTCCGCCACCGAGAGGTCGTTTGCGGTGTAGGAAAATGCTTCCCCGGCGGGAGTTACGCCGCCCGCTGGCTTCTTTAACGGAATATCCAGGTACTCCTTCTCCCAGACCTTCACCGGTTCGCAGGCTGGCAATTCCTCGCCGTCAAGTACTGCCGCCACCGCATAATTGCTCTTTTCATCTCCCTGGGGATCCAGATAATTCGTGCTGTCCGTCACAAGCGCGATCCGCTCGCCATTGCGATAGATTGCAAAGTCCGCGCCCCACAATCCACTCGCGCCTTCCTCACAGCCGATCACTTCCCCGATCAGAAGCCGCCACGACAGGAAAATGCCGCCGCGCGCCTTCACCGCGACCAGACCACGGTTTAATTGTTCTCTCTGCACTCTCATCTTCTGCCTCCTACGCCTTGTGAAATCCCGTGCTTCCGAGCGGCTCAACCAACTCGTCCGCCTCTGCGAGTGTCTTTGGAAGCGATGTGCGGATCCAATCGAGAACCACGATCACGTTCAAGCACCACTGCGCCGTGAAGTTTGTGCTGATCCATGGAATCTCGCGCAGCATTTTCTGGTTTCCAACATTTTCCAGATTCGTACTTGCAAACCCGGCGTGGCTTCCCGCGTCAATCAGGCAATGCAGCAGAATCGCCCACGTTCTCTTTGCCAAAACCTCGTCCTTTAAGTACGCCGCACCGTATGCACCCATCGCCGCCGCCATAAAGGGAAGGCTAAACTCGCGCTCTCCGACAAGACCGTTCGACTCTTTTTGCTGTTTGTCCTTTGGCAGATAGTAGAATCTTCCATATTCTGCCATCATCTGCTTCCATTCCTCATCTTCCAGCATATCGGCAAGTTCCGCCCAGATCTGAGGCGCGCCCATGCAAATCTGAAGATGTGTGCCGCCCGTCGTGCGCTCGCCGATGTAGCGCAGGTGCACGCTCTCTGGGTCAAACTCAAAGTCCGGGCCGGAGATTAAGCGAAGCGGCGCGTTCTTAATGTCCTGCATCCCCACGAGAATCTTGTCGCGATAAGTCGGATCGTTTGTGCGTTCCCACTGCGTCATCCAGTTTGAGCACAGAGACGACCAGTCCGGACCGCTTCTTGCGTGGCTTGGAAATGTCATCTTGCTCTTGTCATAGAAGTCGCCCAGCGGGTCTTTGTTTAGAAAGGTCATCTCGTTGTCTTTTAGCTCCTCAAAGATGTCCTCAAACCGCCGATCTCCCGTCATATAATAATAGAAGCGGTGGTGTCCTGCCATTGCGATTCGCGCTTCCTTGCAGGGGCATCCCCAATGGCGGACATTGTGGCGAGAGCCAAGTCCTTTGTACCGCCCCATGTGGTAGACGTCCACCTCCGAGGCATGGCGGGAGAGCTTTTCCGCCAACACAAAGACGTCCTCTCTTCCGCTTCGCAAAAACTCATACCACAGCCACAGTGTGGGAACAAGCTCCGTGTTATCCCAGGCATAACCGCCCATGTCGTAACGCCATTGGTGACGCTCTTTGTCGTAGGTGTGCATGAAATCGCCGTAGTTAAAGAGTCCGTACCAATTTCGCTGCTCCACCTCGCCCTTGTAAAAGTCGATCGCCTGATCGAGCTGATCTTCCAGCCACTTTTGCGTCTCGTTTTCCTTGGAAGGCAGAGACCAATAGCCGAACGCGCGCATCTTGTGGTAAAATTCCGGGCTTCCCACATATTGAACGGGATGCTTGACGCTGTCTGCAAAGCCGATCAGCTCCTCGTCCGCGGGAATCACGCCGCCCGCTGCCTGGATTGCCATCTGGCTGGTGCAGGCGATTCCGACCGGGTCCGCGCCCTTGTAGTCGTACCCCTCGTAGTAGACCTGGTTATAGCCGCGGTTTGCATAGTGGCGAAAATCCATTGCCTGCGCGCTGGGAGACCAAAACCACGCCGTCGCCTGCGCCCGCTCCCCGGTCAGCCCCTGAATCGAGAATCCAGCTGGATATTTTTCCCAGAAATCACGGATTGCCAAGAGTACGCTCCCATTTTCTGAGCCAAAACTCAATCCACCATTGCTTCGATTGCCATGTAGGCAGTCGATCAGACAGCAATTTTCCTGCCCCGTTCCTTTTTTGATGGAAAAATGACTCGCGCTGTCCTGCACAAACTCATAGTGATCCCAAAACGGCATATCTTTGAGGACTTTTTCTACAATCGCCTGATCTTCCCCGGTCGGATGGATCGCTTCTCCCAGATTCTGGGCATGGTAGATGGCTTCCGGGACGCGCGGTCTCCAGGAGAGAAGCTCCGCGCTCATCTCGTGAAACGTTCCGTGATCGCCCTGAATCTTGATATGGCGGTTGTAAACCGCGCCAGAAAGCGGGCTCTCGTAACGGATTCCAATGCCCTTTAAGAAGTCGCGATTTTCATCGCCGTCGTACAAAAATGTGTGCTCCACGTCAAGCCGCTCACTGTCATACCCGACTTTTACGCGGATCACAAAGGGGAAACGCGCCTCACCGTCCAAGCTCTCGTGGATTCCGCGAAAGCAAAGAACTGCCTGAAGCGGACCGTTTTCCTCCACTTTGAGGCTCTCGATGTGTCCCAGATATTCTTTTACCTGGGAAATGTTCTGCACACCGGAGTTTTTCTGGCTCTCCGAGATCGAAACCGGCTGCTCCAAGAGAAGTACGGGAACCGCGCTCTCAAGAACCGTTTTTCCGTCCCAAAAGAATCCGTCAAAGAGGCTCTTACCGGATTTTTTTGCAACCAATCGCGCCTTTCCGGCGTGAATCTCAAACGCATCCGCCTTCTCCTCGACTGTGATTCCAGAGACGGTTTCGCACGCCTTTGCCACAGATACGGTGATCTCGTCCGTCAACTTCGCTGCGTCTGCGGTGTGTGCCGTCCACTTTGCGGAGCCATCCGCCCAGTAAGCGGTAATTCTGCTCTGCACCGGAACGCGGCTTCCGTCCGCATTTTCCAGAACAAAGTCCTGTCCCTTCGTCACTTCTCCCTTTTCCCAGATGCACCCCCATGTGGTGTAGCCAATCTTTTGTCGTTTTCCCAAGGTATGCAGTTTCATCGTCGTTTCTCCTTTAATCAGCAAACGCCTCCCCCACTGGGGAGGCGTCCTGCCTGCGTATCATTATTTTGCGTTTTCTTCCTGATACAGTCTGTTGATGTCCTCGATCAGACGATCACCGCCGCGATCCAGCCACTGCTGTGCAGCCTCTTCCAGACCAGCATCGTCGATCTGTCCGCAGATGTACTGCGTTCTTGCGTCCTCAATGATCTGCTCAATATCGGTTCCAACCTCTGCGTTGACCTCAGAGTTTGCCAGGTATCCCAAAGCGGGGTTCTTCACTGCAAACTGCTCGTTGTAATCGTAGAACTCGTACTGCTTCTTCTTGGACTCAGTCATCTCAAGCTCAGGGCTCGTTGCCATCAGGTTCGGGATGTAAGCCAGTGCCTGGTTCAGTCCCTGTGCGGGGCTTACCGCACCGTCAGCCAGTGTCAGCTTCTCAACCTTGCCGTTGTCGTTGATCTTGTAGGTGATGCCTTCCAGACCATAATCAGCCAGAGTCATCATCTCATCGTCACACATCTTGTCCAAGAAGGTCAGGCAGTTCTTCACGTCCTCCTCGGTCTTTGCACCTGCCTTGGTGATCAGGTAGTAGCCGTTAAATCCGCTCGTTGCCAGAGTCTTGTCGTTTACCGGGCCAACCATGGTCATGCTTGCGGTCTTGGAAGGATCTACAACGGAAGGAATGTTGTTATCCTCAAAGTAAGTCCAGATTCTCTGCGCGCCGTCCATGGTGTCGATGAACGCGCCTGCCTCGCCCTTCTTGCATCCATCCTGGAACGTACCGGAGTCAACGGTTGCCCAGTCTCTTCTTACCAGACCTTCGTCATAAATCTTCTTCATCCACTTTAAGGCCTCTTTGTACTCCTCGGTCTGATGAACGGGGATCAGTTTTCCATTTTCTTCCACCCACTCGTTTCCTGTGCCAAACCAGGTCTGCATGATGTCCAGAGGTCCGGTGTACTTGGTCATCTCAAGACCATAGGTATCGTCCTTGCCGTTTCCGTCGGGATCGTCGTAGGTGAACTTGTAAAGCATATCATAGACATCCTCAACAGTCTTAGGAGCCTCAGTGATGCCAACCTTCTCCGCCCAGTCGGTGCGGTAGGAGAAACCGTAACGGCCGAGAGCTCTTGCACGGTACACGCCGATCACCTGTCCGTCAACGGTCAGAGCCTTCAATACGTCGGGGTCTGCCTTGGACAGATTCGGGTACGCCTCGGAGTCAGCCAGGTAGGGAGTCAGATCCCAGAACGCGCCCTTCTTCGCAGCGTCCACAACATTTGCACTCAGATCTGCCTGTGCGGTCAAAATCATGGGCATATTCTCCTTGTCCATCAAAGTCAGACCGAATTTCTCTTTGTAGGTGTCGTTGTTCTCCCACTTCCAATCCACATGGATTCCGGTGTAATCCTCGTACTTCTCGATGACCTTGTCGGAGTTTTCCACGCTCAGATCAGAACCCTTAAAGGAGATCGCCATAAAGCTGATGCTGGGCTTTCCGTCCACCGTTGTGGAGGCAGTGTCGGTGCTGCCCGACTTGGATCCGGAACCGCCGCAGGCTGCCAGAGCCAGTGCCATTGCTCCGGTTACTGCCAGAGCAGCTGTCTTTTTCTTCCAATTTTTTCTCATAATAAAACCCTCTCTTTTTATATTGATTATATAGCTCTTACATCATCCCTTGACTGCGCCGACCATAACGCCCTGAGTGAAATACTTCTGCACGAAGGGATATACGATCAGGATCGGAATCGTTGCGACAACCGTGGTTGCCATCTTAACTGCTTTTTCCGGCGGAGCTCCAAACAGTCCCCAATCCATGCCCGACTCCGTCGCCACGGAGGAGGAAGCGAAGATAATTCTTCTCAATACGATCTGGATCACGTCCTTTTTCGGATCCGAGATGTACATCATTGCGTTAAAGTAGGAGTTCCAGTGTCCCACTGCATAGAACAGAGACACGCTGGCAAGCACCGGCTTGGAGAGCGGAAGAATGATCTTTGCAAAGATCTGCGCGTCATTGCATCCGTCGATTCGTGCCGCCTCTTCCAGCTCCATCGGAAGCCCTTGGAAGAAGTTTTTGATGATAATCATGTTAAACGGGCTGATCGCACCGGGCAGCCACAACGCCCAGAAAGTGTTATTGATGTGGAGTACGCCCGTCACCAGAATGTACATCGGGATCATGCCGCCGGAAAACAGCATCGTGATGATGACCATGGTGGTGAAGAAGTTTCTTCCCTTAAAGTAGGGACGAGACAGCGGGTAAGCCAGCAGGCAGGACATGGAAATGTTGATTAACACGCCGACCACCGTGACGAGTACGGTGTTCTTCAGACCCTTGAAGGCTTCTCCGTTCTGGAAAATGTAGTTGTAAGCGTTGAAAGAGATGGTTTGCGGGAACAGGAAAAATGCACGCTCCGTCAACTCCTTCTCTGTTGCAAACGAACCTGCCACGATGTAGACAAAGGGAAGAAGGGTCATCAGGGCAAATACTCCTACGAAAACGTAGATCAACACCTGAGCCGCCTGATCCATCGGACTTCTTTTTATGTGTCTTGATACTTGTTTTGCCATTGTTTTCGCTTCCTCTCTTTAATAGAATCCGGACTCGCCGAACTTCTTCGCCAGCTTGTTCGCGCCAAGAACCATAATCAGGCTGACCACGGACTTAAACATACCTGCCGCAGTGGACAGCGAGTAGTTTCCGTTGACAACACCCTTGGTGTAAATGTAGGTATCAAACACATCGGATACCGAGCGGTTCATGGAGTTCTGCATCAGGAAAATCTGCTCGTAACCGGTATTTAATAGCTGACCAACCTTTAAGATCAACATGATTACGATCGTGGAGCGGATTGCAGGAAGCGTAACGTGCCACATTCTCTGGAGACGGTTCGCGCCATCAATCTCAGCTGCCTCGTAGAGCTGAACATCTACGCCTGCTAAGGCTGCCAGGAAAATGATCGTTCCGTATCCGGTTTCCTTCCACATACTCTGTCCAATCAGCATCGGCACAAAGAGTTTGGAATCCGACAGCACTTCCGGTGCATTTCCATGTCCCAGGATCTGCTCCAGCACATGGTAGACGATACCGTCTGTGGGAGAGAACAGCTGGTTTGTAAGAGAAGCTACAATAACGAACGATACAAAGTGGGGAATGTAGACCATGGTCTGCGTCACCCGCTTGAACGGCATATTCTTGATCTCGTTGAGCATCAGCGCAAGGATGATCGGTGCCGGGAAGTAAAAGATCAAACTTGCAACCGAGATAGATAAGGTGTTCTTTAAGAGTCTGAGGAAATCCGGTCCCGTCAGAAACTTCTTAAAAATCTCAAATCCTACAAATGGACTGTGAAGCATTGCGTCGATGGCAGTGTCTCCATTATAAGGACTGAAGTTCTCGAATGCCATCACCAGTCCGCCCATGGGCAGATAGTTAAAGATCAGCATATAGAGCACGCCGGGCAGAATCATGAAATAAAGCCACTTGTGAGCCTTAAATTCTGCCATGATTTTTTTCTTACTCATAAGCTCTCCTCCTTCGTTTTTTGCGGTTTGCCCGCTGTCTTACGACTCGCTTGTTTGACCACATTATATAGAGCCGTTTTCCGGCTGTAAATAATCATTTCGTGGTGTGTTTTTTGGCAAAAAACCAAGGATTTTCCAGCTGATTCGTCCAGAATAATCCATTTATTCCCCGGCAGTTTTGATTCGGATTATTCTGATTTTCACTCCTTTGGCTTCTTATGTTCCCTGCGAAATGCCGCCGGAGTGGAGTCCACATGCTTCTTAAAGAAGCGGATGAAATTCTGAGCATTGTTGTATTGCAATTTCTCGGCAATCTCCGCCACAGAGAGCGTTGTCGTCAACAGCAGGTACTTTGCCTGGACGAGTTTTTCCTCCGCCACCATGTCAGTAAATGTCGTCCCCTTATCTCTCTGGAGAACCTTGCTCAGATAGTTCGGATGGTAGTTTAATTGCTGCGCGCACTCGTTGAGCGTGACGTTTCCTTGATGTTCTTTGATCAGGGCTTTGAGTTCCTTGATGAGTTCCCGATCATCCTCCCCTTTCTTCTGCTGAGAGAAACATTCAATGATGGGACGGATCAATTTCGTCTCGATCTGCTCGATCAGCCGTTCCCGGTCAAAGATCTGCGTGATCTGGTTGACGAGGTTGTACTGCTCCCCGTCAAAGATGTCTGAGAGCGGAATTCCGGCATTCACCGGAATGTTTAAGATTCCCGTCAAAAGGCGCATCAGATAGAAGGTGCGCTCCACGCCGACCACCTCTTTTGCCTCCACGCGCTCAATAATCATGCGAAGCAGGGAAATGCTGTACTCCTCAGACCCCTTCTCGATGGCGGAGATGAGTTCCCGCTCCACGATAATGTCGTAGACATTCGTCTCCTGCTTCATCATCAAATAATCGTCAAATAGCGCGAGTGACGCCTCTGTGCTCTTGTGGCGGGACGGATCGCAAAGTGCCTCCGAGCACTCATCATACGCACGGCGCGCCTGAGCCAGGCTGTGGAAGGTGCTACTGATTCCAAACGCCACCGCGCACTGGAACCGTTCCTCCATAAAGTCCTTTACTTCCTTATAGAGTGCCGCTGTCTGGTTGTCCGCATCCAGCTCGTCCTCTGCCCCGACAATAAAGATGAGCTTCTCCCGATAGTAAATCGGCGTGATAAAGATCCGATCCCTTACTGCCTGCGGCATCGCCGCAATCACCTGCTCATACTCCGCTTTATTATGTACCCCCCCTAAATTTCCCTTCTTCACAAGACCGACCATGCGGTATACCTTTCTCGGCGTCACATTCAGGTTTGCAAGCGACTCTCCGATTCGCTCCTCGCTCATCCCACCTTTTAGAAGGTTTGAGAGAAACAGTTCCCGGATCTGGCTGTTCTGGTTGTCCACAAAGCTCTCCAACCGCTTGAGCGGCGTCGCGGCATATGCGACTGTCATGCGTACCAAAAGCATCAAGACGCCAAATCCCACGACGACCGCAGCTGCTGCGAGCAGGAAAATGCTTGCGTATTTCCAGATTTTTCCACTATCATAGCCGACTACATACGTCAATCCGCTCGAATCACCAGAAAGCCAGTCAAGCCCCAGCTTCGCCTTTCCGTTCGCAGACTGGTACACTCCCGGTCCCGTGGAAACATTTTCCAGATACGTCTGTGACAACGCCCAAGACTCCTCCACCAACGCTTCATCGCTGCTCATAATACTGACGCGATACCCCAAATTCTCGTATCCGTCCAGCATTTTCGACAGCTCTGCCAAGTTGATCTTGACCGAGAGAAGCCATGCAGGGCTTTCCCCGCTCTTTCCGCCCTTTAAGATCAGGCGAAGCCCGGAGTTATCCACGGTATTGCTCTTTCTCAGGTTTTTCCCCATAATCGGAGCGGTATAATCCGTGTTTTTCC
>Cebus_capucinus_imitator_PRJNA485217_SSR047__coassemble_1234_pt1 | contig 19050 bp, 19 predicted proteins | sample Cebus_capucinus_imitator_PRJNA485217_SSR047__metabat2_high_PE_002 | metagenome-assembled genome bin Cebus_capucinus_imitator_PRJNA485217_SSR047 | reverse complement strand
CCTTGTCTTTGGCAAATAGTACGATTGTGACAGGATGGAAACAAGAAGACAATGGAGACTGGTATTATTACGATAGCAGTGGTAGAATGAAAACGGGATGGGTTCAGGTATCTGGTCAATGGTATTATATGAATCATTTGGGGGTAATGCAGACAGAATGGCTGCAGGATGGGAATAAATGGTACTTTCTTCGGGGAGATGGCTCTATGAAGACGAGTGCGTGGCAGGATTGGCCGCGCGGTTCACAGAGCTGGTATTATTTGCAAGCAGATGGTCAAATGGCGAGCAGTTGCACACTGTTAATCAATAATCTTTACTATGATTTCAACTCTTCCGGGCTGTGTACAACGCCAAATGGTTATAAAAAATGAAAAAATTGAAATCGTATTTGTTACTAATCATATTCCTAATATTACTTGGATGTCTATTTGTTTACCGAAAAGAGAACGATGCGGACATTTGGCAATCTGTTTTAGAACAGTACTCAGAAAATCTCGTCGGAAGCAAACAAGTTGATTTGACGCATGATGGCAAGGACGATCTCGTGGTGGTGAGCAAATATGGGGAGGAGATTCGTCTGGAAGTATATACGATGGTTGAGGATACTCCGACTTTGATCTATCAAGACTGTGCCGCTGATAATCACGCGGGATGGCGTTGGTATTACCTGACAACGGCGCAGGATCATCAAAACTATATCTTACAATATATTCCGGAGATATGGAATGGTATAGGAACTTACCGCTTTGAAGTGCTCTCTTTTGATGAAACGGGAGAAAAGAAAATATTGGAAACGCAGGAACTCTCTTACGATTCGCTTCATGTTTCGGAGGAGGAAGCGGCAGTTTTGGCAGAAAATCTGGAAGATTTCAAGGCTGCCTATAAAAAATGGCAGGAAAGTAGCACGCCGTTGGTTGTGCTGGGAGATGATCCACTGACGGGAGAAACATTTGATGCGGTTTTAGAAGAATGATTGGAGGAGTTACGACATGAAAAAGCATTGGCTTTACGCCTCTACGGCTTTATTAACACTTGGTGTGTTATCCGGCTGTGGGAAGACGACGGAGCGGATTGAGACGGTTGCGGTGGGCACGGAGGAAGTGCAGACGACGCAGGAAGAAACGGAGGCGGAGACAACGGCGGCGGAGGCAGAAGTTGCTGCAAAGACATTTCCATCAGAATATACCGTGGACGGAGAAAAAGTGAGCTTTCACGCAAACGTGGTTGCTGGGGAGAACGGGACGGTGGAAAACCTCGCCGTGTACCGCGCGAAGACAGAAAAAACAGATTACGATCGCATCTATTCAGCATTTATGGCAGATAAAGAACTCAAAGACACCCAGGAACTGGAAGTGAAAAAAGAGGACGGAAGTGACGGAATTTCTTACTACCATCACACCGTGGACGGCGGCGGATTATCTGTTTCCGAGCTGAATTTTCGCTATTATACGGCATTTTCCTTTCAGGTCTTAAACTCCTTCGCGCTGGAAAAAGGCGAGAGTGGTTACAACGCAGATCTCTACGCGAGAGATAAGAACTTTACGTTTGCAAGCTGTCTTGATGCGCGCAACATGGTGACGGATCAGCTGGCATCGGTGGGGATTTCTCTGGAAGACGGATCGTATCAGAGCGACTGTTATTCTCTGGATTACCAGACGCTTCAACAGGAAGAAAGCATTATCAGCATGGACGGAAGTCAGGACACCGAGCAGTATAAAGAAGGTTGGAGCGAGGACGACGATTGCTATTATCTCTGCTTTCGACAGATGCGAGATGGCTTGCCAATCTCCTACGAATATGCGGGCGTTTTTACGGAATATAACGATGCAAATGCCCCGATTCAGGCAATCGTCTCCAAGAACGGAATCGAGATGCTTTCCATGGATCGCTTATTTACGGACTTTGAAGCTACCCAGACAAGCACACTCTTGGGCTTTGAGGAGATTGCAGGCACTGTGACAGAAAAGTTTGCGGATCTGCTCACCAATTCCACTTACGATGTGGAGCAGGCAGAACTTGTCTACCTGTGCTTAAAGAAAGACGGCGGAGTCTATGAGATGAAACCAACCTGGGTACTCGACATCAAGGAGAGCGTGGAGAATGCGGGCGGGGAATATTCCCTGCAAATGATGGTGGATGCTCAGACCGGAGAGGAAGTCGTTCTATGAGGTATCTCTATGTGGATCTGCTCAGAATATGCAGAAGCCGCCGTTGTTTTCTTGGCATCGGCGGCGTGTTTTTCACGCTCTTATTTGCCCATGTGGATAACAAAGGTTCTCTGGAAAGCGTGCTTTTTATGTCGCAATATATTCTGGACGGAATCCCTTTTTTCATGTGCATGATCTTTAGTATTCTCACATATTCGGACAGTTTGTGCGAGGATGTGCGGTCAAAATATTATCGGCTGGAGATCGTCCGTGGAAGTACGAAGAAATATTGCGTGTCCAGAATTTTGAGCATCTTTTTTTCCGCATTTTTCTCCATGATGCTGGGGTATCTGTTCTTTGTAGTATTCTTAAAACTTCAATTCCCCTGGAAAATGCCGCAGGATTCCGTCTTTGACGGTCTGGTTCGCTCCGGTGCGTTTCGCGCGGTTTTGCAATCCGAGCATTATCTGTTCTATTATATTTTAGTCAGCATCCAGCTTGGAATCCTGGCAGGTGTGTTGGCACTGTTTTCTGCCTGCATTTCCCTGAAAATCCGAAATCGGATGCTGATATACACGATTCCGGTGGTATTTTTCTATTTCTTGACGAACGCAACGTATCGCCTGCCGCAGAAGATGCAATATCTGGAGTTATATAAGATCTATATTCCGTCCTACAATGTGTGGAACAATGATCTTTTGTCGTTTTTGTGGGCACTCGCAATCGGAATCTTGGGGACTTTATGTTTTGGAAGCTGCATTTTTCATCAAATCAAAGGAGCGTTGGAAAATGAGTAGCCTTGAGATTCTTAAATATAGTTTCCGTCTGTGCGCTCAAAAAGTGGTAAGTCTACGGGCGGCGGGGGCGTATCTGATTCTCGTATTTTACAGCAGTTTACTGGAAACTCCGGTCAAAGAGTTTCTTGCCGCCAACGGCTATCGGATCGCACCGTGGATCTTTCCACATTTTTTGTCAAATGGCTCGTATCAGCTCGTGATTGCATTTTGCTGTATCTACTTTTTCTCAGATACCCCGTTTTTTACGCAGTCTCAGATGTATCAGCTGAATCGCTGTGGGCGCGTTCGCTGGATGGCGGCGCACATTCTCGGCATGATGGAGAGCGCGTGTGTCTTTGCACTGGTGTGTTATTTTGCGACAGTGGTTGTGATGATCCCGCATCTGGAGTGGAACGCGCGCTGGGGCGCGGTGATTAAGACGCTGGCGTTAACCGATGTGGCGGAGCTCTACACCAGCCCGGTGACATTTTCCTATCCCTTAATCACTCGGTTCTTGCCGTTTGCTGCGACGGGGATTGCCTGTGTGCTGACTGCATTTCTTGCGATGTTTCTTGGACTTGTCATGCTTGGCGTTGGTCTGGCGGGGAATCGGATTTTGGCGGCGGCAGCTGCCACGGCGATTCCGATGTGGTCGGTGATTGTTTATAATATGGGAATGGCGGCAAGGCAGAAACTTTCTTACTTCGCTCCGGTATTGTGGCTTGGGATTGCGGATGTGGAAAATAAGATATACGGGATGTGGATTCAGCCGCCGTATGCGTATATTTTTGGATTTTTGATCGCGGCAATCTTGGTGTTATCGGGGTTGAGTCTTGTCTTTGTGCAAAAGAAAGATTGCGTGTTTGAGAATGAAGATCAATGATGGGGAGGAAATGATGACAGTATCAGTGAAGGACGTAAGCAAGCGTTTCAACGATCAAGTCGTGTTGAGCCATGTGAATCTTGCTTGCAATCCCGGAGAGATTTGCGGGATTGTCGGGTACAATGGATCTGGGAAGACGGTGCTGTTTAAGACGATTTGCGGATTTTTTCATCCGGACAGTGGTGAGATTCTCGTTGACGGGAAATGCGTAAACGGGACGATTTTGACGGATGCGGGGATCGTGATTGACGGGTCTGCTTTTCTGGAAAATCTCTCTGGAATCCAGAATCTGGAACTTTTATGGACGCTTCGCCACAAAAAAGACCGGGCGCATCTGGAAGAGATGATGCGAAAGGTGGGACTTGATCCGAAACTCAAAAAGAAAGTGGGAAAATATTCCATGGGCATGAAACAACGGCTTGCCATCGCGCAGGCAATCATGGAAGATCAGCCGATCTTGATTTTCGATGAAGCCTTCAACGGCTTGGATAAGACAGGACTTTCCGAGATGAGAAGTTTGATTCAATCGCTAAAGACAGCGGGAAGGACAATTCTTCTTGCCAGTCACAACAAAGACGACATTGATCTGCTCTGCGACCAGGTGTACGAGATGGAGGCAGGGGTGTTGACGAAAGTAAAGTAGCAAAATCCCCGGAGTGCGTTCCGGGGATTTGTGTGGATTTACAAAATTTCTTGATTTCATAGGGAATTGCGTACTATGAAACAAAAAACGCTCCGCTGTGGATTGCACTGCGGCGGATTGGAAGGTGCCGCTTACGCGACCCGCCGCAGGCGGAGAATCCTGCGAGCAGGATTCTATTTCGCCCAGTCAAAGTTTCCTCTGCTGTTCACGCGGCCTTCGATGAGTTTCACGCTGGCGGAAAGGCTGGGGGCTAAGGCTGCCTTTGTCTTGCCAAACCCGCTGCCGCCGGAGGTTGCAAAGAGCACGACCGTCTTGTTGGAGAAGTCGTAACTTTCCAGGAAGGTGTTGATGATGGTGGGGGCAACGTACCACCAGATGGGGAAGCCCACAAAGATCACGTCGTGTCCGGCAATATCCGCATCCGTGTCAGCGAGTGCGGGACGGGAAGCGGGATCTTTCATCTCAACAGAGCTGCGGCTGGACTTGTCCATCCAGTTTAAGTCTGCATCCGTGTAGGGAACGGCGGGGCGAATCTCATACAGATCGCCGTTTACGGCAGTCGCCAGAGACTTTGCCTCCTTTGCGGTCACGCCGCTTGCAGAAAAATATGCAACCAATGGTTTCTGATTCATCATTCATTCCTCCATAATCATTTTTCTTTTTTCTCCCAGCTGAGTTTTCCTGTTTTTACGGCTTCCTCGTAGCGGGAAATCTTATAATTCAGGCGATTCAGCGTTTCCTGGATTTGCTTTTGCTGTTCAAGAAGAATCTCTCTTTGTTCGCATAACAACTCCAGCCTTGCAGGAATCGTAGAATCTCCTTCCTGGTAGAGCTTCACATACTCTACCATCGTCTCCACCGCAAGTCCGGCGGAGCGCATACAGATCGCAAGTTCCACCCATCCCAGATCCTGCTGTGTGTAGTTGCGGATTCCGCCGCTTGTGCGGGCAACGGGAGGAATCATTCCGATTCGCTCATAGTAGCGCAGCGTGTCCGAGGAAATGTGATAGGTTTCGCTTACCTCTTTGATGGTCACGACTCGTTCACCTCACTTTCGTTCGATGTTCTAACGTTATTCTAATCCTTAGAGTCCACTCCAAGTCAAGCATTTTTTGTTTCATAGGAAACTGCGTCCTATGAAAATGCTTGACATCCACAGATTCCCTGATATAATACTAAATCGAAAATCATTTTCGGATTCGGAGGCCGGATATGGCAGAGAGAGGACGATATCGGACAAAACAGCAGGAGTTGATTCTCAACTGTCTGAAACAGCAGGAGTTTCGCTTTCTCACAATCGAGCAGTTTATGGATTGCCTGAGAAGGGAAGAAATCTGTGTGGGACAGACGACCGTCTACCGCGCGCTGGAGCGTTTGGCGGAGGACGGAGAGGTGATGAAACTGGCTTCGGACGACGGTTCAGGAAGCCGTTACTGTTATGGAGATAAGACACAGCTGGAGCGGACGGGAAAACTGGTCTGTCTGGAATGTGGGCGGTTTATTCCGCTGGAATGTTCCAGAATCGACGCGTTTTTGGAGCACATCTACGAGGATCACGGGTTTGAACCCGACAGAAAGCATCTGATCTTGTATGGCTGCTGTGCCGATTGCAAGGCGAATAAGGAGTAACTAATATTATGAAGAAACAGAAAAGATTTGCGGTTGCCGCGCTGGCATTTGCGGCAGTGCTTGGTGCGTGCTCGCCGTCAAAGACGGTGCAGACGCAGGAAAATGCTTCGGAAAATGACGGGAAACTGGACGTGATGGCAAGTTTCTACCCCATGTACGATTTTGCGGTAAAGGTTGCGGGCGACCGGGCGAATGTGACGGCGATGGTTCCGGCGGGAACGGAGCCGCACGACTGGGAACCGGCGGTGGCGGATATCCGAAATCTGGAAAATGCCGACTTGTTTGTGTACAGCGGAGCGGGGATGGAGCACTGGGCAGAGGATGTGCTGGAGAGCCTGGACAATCAGAATCTGACCGTGGTGGAGGCCTCGGACGGCGTGACACTTTTGGAGAGAGAGGCCCACGATGACGGGCACGGCCACGGAGAGGAGAGTTCCTACGATCCCCACGTCTGGCTTGACCCGCAAAACGCCAAGAAAGAGATGGAGAACATCAAGAATGGCTTTGTGCAGGCAGATCCGGATCATGCGGCGGACTACGAGGCAAACTTTGCGACCTGGGCAGAGGAGTTTGACAAGCTCGATCAGGAATTTACCGACACGCTTGGCGCGCTGGAGAACAAAAATATCGTGGTGGCGCATGAGGCGTATGGCTATCTGTGCGAGGCATACGGCTTGCATCAGATGGGAATTGAGGGGCTGACCCCGGATTCTGAGCCCGACCCGGCGCGCATGGCAGAGATCATTGATTTTGTGAAGGAAAATGATGTCAAGGTCATCTTCTTTGAGGAGCTTGCAAGCTCAAAAGTTGCCGATACGGTGGCGCGTGAGACCGGGGCGCAGGTTGGCGTTTTAAGCCCGTTAGAGGGGCTGAGCGACCGAGAGGAAGCGGATGGGGCAGACTATTTCTCGGTGATGCGGGAGAATCTGGCGGCGTTACAGAGCGCGCTGGAGTAGACGGAGGAATTATGGACGTGATTGCAGTCAAAGATCTGGAATTTTCTTACGGGAGTACGCGGGTCTTAAAAAACATCAATTTTACAGTGCCAAAGGGGAGTTTTTCGATTCTCCTTGGGCAGAACGGAGCGGGAAAAAGCACGCTTCTTCGCCTGCTGCTCGGAGAGCTGACTCCGGACGGAGCGCATGGCAGCATCCGCCTCTTTGACGAGGACGTCCGCCAATTTCGCCAATGGCAGCGGCTCAGCTACGTTCCGCAGAGTGGCATGGCAGCTTACCAGAATTTCCCGGCGTCCGTGGAGGAAGTCGTTCAGGCGAACCTTTACCGACAGATCGGATTGTTTCGATTTGGAAAAAAACGGGAGAAAGAGCAGACCTTGCAGGCACTCGAAAAAGTCGGAATGGGAGAATTTGCCAAAAGACAGATCGGAAGACTCTCCGGCGGTCAGCGTCAGCGCGTACTCTTGGCGCGTTCGCTCGTCAACTCGCCGGAGCTGTTGATTCTGGATGAGCCGACTTCCGCGATGGATGAGGAGAGCACCCGCGACTTTTACGCGCTTCTTCAGAAGATCAAGCGTGAGGACGGGATGACGATCCTTATGGTGACGCACGATCGCAAGCGGCTTCGGGCGATTGCGGACGAGGTTTGGCTCCTGGAAGATGGCGAGATGGAGAAGGGAGAGGGAAATGTTGGAAATCTTTAGTTACGGATTCATGCAGCGCGCCTTCATCGTGGGCGTTCTGCTCGCCGCAGTCGTGCCCTGCATCGGCGTGGTCATTGTATTCAAACACCTCTCCCAGATCGGGGACGCGCTCTCACACACCTCTCTTGCCGGAGTTGCTGCTGGATTGATTCTGGGACTCAATCCCGTCGCCACAGCGGCAGCGTTCTGCATTGCAGCGGCTCTCGGAATTGAGCTGATTCGCAGAAAACTGCCCCGCTACGCGGAAATGTCGATCGCGATCATGATGTCCGCCGGAGTGGGTCTTGCCGGAGTGCTCTCCGGATTCGTGAAAAATGCCGCCAACTTCAATAGCTTTCTCTTTGGAAGCATTGTTGCGATCAGCGACACGGAGCTGTATCTGGTGGTGGCAGTGAGCGTGTTGGTTCTCCTGACGTTTGTGCTGATGTACAAGGAACTCTTTTACGTTTCCCTGGACGAGCAAAGCGCGCGTCTTGCAGGCGTTCCGGTGCGAACCGTGAACTTTTTATTTACGGTTCTGATCGCGGTGACGGTTTCCGTGGCAGCCCGCACCGTGGGCGCACTGATTGTCTCCTCGATGATGGTCGTTCCCGTCGCCTGCGCCATGCAATTTGGAAAAAATTACCGCCAGACGGTGCTCTGGGCGATCGGACTTGACGTCATTTTCATGGTGATCGGACTTTTCGCCGCCTACTACTTCGGCTTAAAGCCGGGCGGCACGATCGTTCTTGTCGGAATCATTTTCCTGCTGCTCGTCTTTATCGCAAAGGCAGTGAGCGGAAAAGCGGAGCTATGATAGCGGTTCTTTCTGTGTAAGCCACCCTTCCAATGGGTGGCTGTTTCTTTTTGTAAAAATTTGTGATATACTCCTGTGAGAATAACGACATGGGAGGGGAAAAAATGTATCAGGTAGGAATCGACATCGGTTCCAGCGCAGCAAAGGCAGTGGTCTTAAAAGACGGTGAGATTGTGAAAACACTCTTGATGAGTACGGGATTTTCCAGCCGGGAGACGGCAGATGAAATTTATCGCACTCTGGAAAAAGAGGGGATTTCCAAGGAAAATGCACGCTATGTGGCGACGGGATACGGCAGAGTGTCCGTTCCGTATGCCGACAAGGCAGTTACAGAGATTACCTGCCACGCTAAGGGGGCATACCGCCTGTTTGGTAAAGACGGGGTGGTGATTGACATTGGGGGACAGGACACAAAGGGGATTTTTCTAAAAAATGGCAGAGTGATGAAGTTTGTGATGAACGATAAGTGCTCTGCCGGAACCGGGAAATTCCTGGAAGTGATGACGAATCGCTTAGGCTTGACGCAAAAGGAGCTCTCCACGCTTGCCGCCAAAGGCAAGGGAGTGACGATCAGCTCCATGTGCACGGTATTTGCAGAGTCCGAGGTGATCAGTCTGATCGGGCAGGGGACGCCGAGGGAGGACATTGCGTTCGGCGTGGTGCAATCCGTGGTCGCAAAGGTGGTTCAGCTTATCAGCCAGGTTCCAGGCGAGGAGTATTTTCTCACCGGGGGACTGTGCGAGGACGAATATGTGAGGGAGAGCCTGGAAGCGTCGCTCCAAAAACCGGTGAAGAGTTTGCCGCTTGCGCGCTACGCCGGGGCACTTGGGGCTGCCTTGACGGCGCAGGAAATATAAAATAAAAGGAGAAGGAAGATGGAAAACACATTACCAAAGACATTTGATGAGTTTGTTGAGGCGAGAAAACAGGGATTTATGCGCGTGAAGGAGTTTAAGGACAATGGCGGACGACTGGCGGGATTTTTATGTTCCTACACGCCGCTTGAGGTGCTCGATGCGGCGGGAGTGGCTGCAGTTGGACTTTGCGGGACGAGCAATGAGACGGTTTTGGATGCGGAGAAGGTGCTTCCAAAGAATCTCTGTCCGCTGATTAAGAGCACTTACGGTTTCGCATTTTCGGATAAATGTCCCTATACCTACTTCTCAGACTTGATTGTGGGCGAGACGACCTGCGATGGCAAGAAGAAAATGTACGAGCTGTTAAATGAGATCAAGGAGACGTATGTGCTTCACCTGCCGCAGAGCCAGGAACGCCCCTACGCAAAAGCGATCTGGAGAGAGGAGCTAAAGCTCTTTAAGGAGCGGCTGGAGGAAAAGTTTGGAGTGACGGTCACGGACGACGATCTGCGCCGTGCGGCACACACAAGAAACGAGCTTCGCTCCGCCCTGCTTGAGATGTACCAGCTTCAGGAGTTGACGCCTCCGGCGATGAAGGGCACGCAGATGATGATCGCATTGCAGCAGGGAACGTTTACATTTGATGTGAACCAGCAGCTCAAAAATATCCAGAATCTGGTAAAAAAGGCAAAAGAAGACTACGAGGCAGGCATGCGCCCCGTTTCCGCGGGCGCAAAGCGGATTCTGGTGACGGGATGCCCGACCGGCGGCGTGATCCAGAAAGTCGGAGCGGTGATTGAGAACAACGGCGGTGTGATCGTCTGTCTGGATGATTGCAGTGGAGAGCGCACGAACCGCCTGCTTGTGGATGAGAACGCGCCGGACATTCTCCAGGCAATCGCAGACCGCTACCTGGCGATCAACTGCTCAGTGATGACCTCAAACTCCGGGCGCATGGAAAATACGCGGGCGATGCTTGAAAAATATCATGTAGATGGTATCATAGAGGTAGTGCTTCAGGCGTGTCACACGTTCAGTGTGGAGTCGTTCCAGATGAACCGGATGGCACAGGAGGCAGGCGTGCCTTACATGAAGCTGGAGACGGACTACTCGACTGCGGATTGCGGACAGATCGAGACGCGAATCGCAGCGTTTTTAGAGATGCTTTGATTTCGGGGTACGAAAAATAGGTATTGAGGGGAAAAAGATGTACACAGACTTGACAAAAGGCAGCATTTCCAAGTCCCTGCTTGTCTTCGCGCTGCCTATGATGGCGGGGAACATTTTACAGCAGTTCTACAACATTGCAGACACTCTGGTGGTGGGGCGTGTGCTCGGAAGCAACGCGCTTGCGGCGGTCGGAAGTGCCTACACACTCATGACGTTTCTGACTTCCATTTTCCTGGGGCTGAGTATGGGAAGCGGCGCGCTGTTTTCCATCTGCCAGGGACAGGGGAGGCGCGACCAGCTCAAATCCGCGATTGTACACTCGTTTGGATTGATTTTATTGATTACGGTGATTCTGAACGCGGCGGTTTATCTCTGGCTGAATCCGATCCTTCGCTTCCTTCGCGTGCCGGATGAGGTCTGGGACGGAATGCGCGAGTATCTCTTGATTATTTTCACCGGAATTTTGGCAACGTCGCTGTACAACTTTTTCTCCTGCCTGCTGCGCGCTCTTGGAAATTCCACGGTTCCGCTGGCATTTCTTGCCGTGTCCACGGTCTTAAACATTGGCTTGGACATCCTCTTTGTCGCCGGATTCTCGATGGGAATCGGCGGCGCGGCGTGGGCGACGGTGATCGCGCAATACGTTTCCGGGATTGGCATTCTCCTGTATGTGTATGTAAAGTGCAGGGAAATTCTCCCAGCGCGGGGAGAGGTGCGCTTTGATCTGGGAATCTTAAAAGAAATCTGGAACCTGTCGGCGTTGACCTGCCTTCAACAGTCGGTGATGAACTTTGGAATCTTGATGGTGCAGGGACTCGTCAACAGCTTCGGAACGGTGATTATGGCGGCATTTGCGGCAGCGGTCAAGATTGATACGTTCGCCTACTTGCCGGTGCAGGACTTTGGAAATGCTTTTTCCACGTTTGTCGCGCAAAATTACGGGGCGGGAAACCGGGATCGAATCAAGAAAGGCTTAAAAGAAGCATTCTTGATGAGTATTTTGTTCAGCGTTGTGATCTCCGCCGTGGTTTTCATCTTTGCCGGAAACCTGATGGGGCTTTTTATCAGCACCGAGGAGACGGCGGTCATCGCAGAGGGCGTGCGGTATCTGAGAATCGAGGGCGCGTTCTACTTTGGAATCGGCTGCCTGTTCCTGCTTTACGGCTATTACCGTGCGATGAAACGGGCGGAAATCTCCTTAATTCTGACCGTGATCTCGCTGGGACTGCGCGTGCTCTTGGCGTATGTTCTGTCTGCGAAGATCGGCGTGATCGGCATCTGGATGGCAATCCCGATTGGCTGGGTTCTGGCAGATCTGGCGGGGCTTGTGAAGATCCCCGCCTCTCTGAGAACAAAAGTTACTCCTTAACTGCACCGGCAGCAACGCCAGCCAGGATGTATTTTTGGAAGAAAATGTAAATCAAGATAGTGGGCAGCATGATGACGATGATGCCCGCCGCCAATGTCTGCCATGAACCTTGCTGTGCATTTGCGTAGTTCATCAAAAAAGTGGTCAGCGTGCGAAGGCGGTTTTTTGGCATATATAGGTAGGGCACATACATATCGTTGATGATGTTGATCGCCTTGATGATGCAAACCGTGGCAGTTGCCGGGGCGAGAAGCGGGAAGATGATCCGCGTAAACAGCCCAAAGTAGGAACAGCCGTCAAGAAGTGCCGACTCGTCGAGGGAGACGGGCAGGGTGGAGATGAATTGGCGGTAGATGTAGAGCTGCATCAGGTCAGAGGCGACGTAGATCACGATGGGCGCGCCGAGCGTGTTGTAAAGATGCAGGGTGTTGATGATCTTAAAACGTGCGATCTCTGTCACGAACGAGGGAATCAACATTCCTGCAAAGAACATACCGACGATAAAACCTTTGCCGCGGAAGTTGAACCGCTCGATGATGAAGGCGGTGATTGTTCCGAACATGACGTTGAAGAAGAGCGAGATCACCAAAATGATTCCCGTGTTCTTAAAGCCAATCAAAAGATACTTGTCGGTCAGCACTTTGGAGAAGTTGTCCAGGGTGATGCGGTCAAATGCCGGAAGCAGCAAGGGAGAGGTTTTTACCATGTCAACCTTGGTCTTTAAGGCGGCAAACAGAGTCAAAAGAATCGGTGCAAGCACCACTGCCGTCATTGCGATGCAGATGATCTGCTTGAGAATCTGTGTCAGAGTCTGTTTTTTCATTCCAATCACTCCTTTCCTCTTAAAATAATTCCGTGAATGATCTTATTTTGAATCACATAAATTACAACAATCATAATCATGATCGCAACCGCCATCGTGGAAGCCAGACCGAAGTTGCTGAAGGTAAATGCCGTCTTGATGGTGTAGAGTGTAAAGGTGGAGGAAGCGTATCCGGGGCCGCCCGCTGTCATGACGAAGGGAATGTCGAACACCTGAAGCGCGCCGCGGATGTTGTCAAAGAGCACGAAATCCACCATCAGCATGATTGCCGGAACTTGGATATACTTGAATAACTGCCAGGGGTTCGCACCATCCACGCTTGCCGCCTCAACGACGTCCTGGGGCAGGGATTGAAGCGCAGCCATGAACAGAATCACATGGTAGCCGGAGAAACGCCACAGGGACACGAAGGAGAGCACAAAGTTGACGATTTTCGGGTCAGACAGCCAATTCTGAATCAGAGATTCCAAGTGAAGTCCGGTTAAAATCGCGTCGAACGCTCCGTTGATGGGCGAGAAAAAGTAGGAGAATGCGTAGGAGATGGCAACGCCGTTGATGATGTAGGGCATGAACACCATCGTCTTGTAGAACTTGGCGGCGCGCAATTTTCCGGTTAAGAGCACAGCAAATGCAAGCTCCACGGGAATCATCAAGAGGTGAACCACAAAGTAGACGGCATTGTTCTTGAGTGAGAGCCACAGATCGGGGTTCTTGAGCATGGAAATATAGTTGCCAAAGGCGATAAAGTTGCTGGAAGGGGAGTAGCCATCCCAGTCCGTGAAGCTCATACGGATCAGATCCAGGGCAGGAACTACCACAAATCCGATCAAAAGAAGCATGGGGACGACCAGGGAGACGGCGATGAACTGACTTCTCTTTCTCGATAATTTACTCACAGTTTTCACGTCCTTTCGTTGATATGGGAGTATTTTCTATCCGCCGCAGTGCGATCCACAGCGGAGTGTTTTTTATTTCATAAGGTGCAAGTTCCTATGGAATAAAAAAGGAGACCGTCGCCTGGCGGCCTCCGAAAGGTGTCAATGCGTATTATTGGATTCCTAATTTCTGTCTGGCAGCCGTCCACTTGGCGTTGAGATCCTGGAACGTGGTTTCCAGATCAAAGCCGTCGGTCATCATCTGCGCGCCCAGCTTCTTGTAGTCAAAGGCAGTCTCGTTCTGGATTGCGGTGAAATCGTCTCCGCCGCCGTCATACATGACCAGAACCTTATCTGTGGCCAGTTCGTCTGCCTGTGCAAGAATCGGATCCTTCTCCTTGGGGAAGTTCTTCATGGAAGAGGCAGAAGAAACGTAGTTGATGTAGTCCGGATACCATGCGTCGGAGTAGAACCACTCAACGAAGGCTTTTGCCAGCTCCGGATTCTTGGAGTGTGTGGTCACGCCCATGAAGGAGTCGCCCTGAACAACGACGTTGAAGGGATCGGACTCGCTGTTTCTGGTGGGCAGATAGAAGGTTCCAAGCTCAGAGATGTCCTCCGCGCCTGCCTGAATGTTCTGTAAGCCCCAGTCGCCCAGCGCGATGATTGCAGATTCCTTTGCCGCAAAGAGTGTTGTCACCTGATCATTTCCAAGTCCCAGGGGATCTTTTCCAAGCGCGCCGGACTGGAACAGCTCGTTGACCTTATTGTAGGCGTTTACAATGTCCGTTCCCTCTGCAAAGGGCTCATCCTGTGCTGCCATGGAGTTCCAGTTCTGACCATTTCCACTCTCCAGAGCAGGCATGAACTCCATGTAGGGGTAATCAGGCCACTCATCTTTTAAGCCGCAGGCAACTGCCATAAAGTCGGGGTTTTCCGCACCGTAGTAGTCCTGAAGTTTCTTTGCAGTCTCTACAAAGTCGCTCCAAGTGGTGGGAACTTCCACTCCGGCTTCTTTGAACATATCCTTCCAATAGTAGACGTACTCATAACCGGAAGTCATGGGGATTCCCAGGATTTTTCCGTCCAGTGCATAACCGTCTGCCAGTTCGTTGTTCTTTGCTGCCTCGGTATCGGACAGATCCAGCAGATAATCCTTAAAACGCGCCAGAGTGAATGTCTTGTTGAACATGACGTCGGGCAGCTGGTTTGCGGAGGCGCGCATCTTCATCGCGTTCCAATACTCGGTATCGTCCTTAATCTTCTCCACCTCAATGTCGGCGTTGGGATAAACTTCCTGGAACTTGCCAACCATATCGTTCTGCTCAATAAAGTCGTTCAAGTTGTTGTCCCAGATGGTAAAGGTGAGTGTGCCGGACAAGTCTTCCTTAGAAGCTGCCATCTGTGTGCTCGCCTCGCCGGAGCCAGACGGCGCGCTTGTCCCTGCCGTAGTGCTTTCGGAAGCACCGCCTCCGCAACCAGCCAAAGACATCGCCATCGCGCCTGCCATGATCAGTGCCAATCCTCTTTTCTTCATAAAAATAACCCTCCTCGATCTTGCGCTGCGTTTCAACGCTTGCTTGATGAGGAGAGTATATCTTAGATTGGAAAATTATTCCATGTTGGATTTTCTGGTTTCTTGACGTTTCGTCCTGTCCCGCCAAGGATCAAACTTGATGATTCTTTCGGATTTCCTGTTCAAAAGTACGCTTTTATATCATTTCTCCGCCATTTTTCCGATATTGAGCAGGGCTGACTCCCGTTGCCTTCTTGAAGATGCGGTTAAAATGTTCCGGGTTGTTGTATCCGACCATCTCGGCGATTTCATACATCTTGAAGGTGGTAGTGCGGATCAATTCTTTTGCTTTCTGGACGCGAAGCCCGGTGAGGTAGGAGAGGAACGTCTCTCCGCATTCCTTGGTAAAGCGGCTCGTAAAGTATTTCTCGCTCAGCTCCACATGGTCAGCCACTTCTTTGAGTGTCAGACTGGATTCGCGGTAATGCTCCATGATGTAATGTTTTGCCCGGACAACGGCACTGCTCTGCGCCACGTTCAGACGGTTTTTGCTGTAATCGGCGATCCAGGACAGGTAATTGACGATCCACAGCTGAAGACTGCGAAGATCTCCGACGCGGTCAATCTTCTCGTAATAATTGACTGGCTGACCGAAGAGGTCAAAAAAGTCGCTGTCGGACTGTGTAAATTGTTTTGCCGTTGCACAGATCACGGAGAGGACGCGCTCGCGCGCCGTATCAAGCGTCTCCGTCTGAATCTGTGTCAGAAGGCATTCTCGCTCCTCATCGAGTACTTTTTCGTCCGCAATATAGAGCGCGGCTGCAAGTTTCCCATATTCTGGGGAGAGATGCGTGATCTGCTCCAACCGTTCGGCTTCCCTTGTGAGGTCAAGGATCGCACCTTCACCGCCCAGACGACAGAGAAATCCGTAAGCGCGTGTCAGAGACAGCTGCGAAAGAAAGGCTTGTGGGTCGTTCTGAATCTGTCCGATCAAGGCACAAAATGTCAAACCACAGACGGCTTTTGCAGTGCGCTGCATCTGTGTGAGCATTTGCGCCAGCTGAGCGTGTTCTTCCTCACTCGGAAGCTGACAAAAGATGAGGAATTGTTCCGGGCTTGCCATGTGCAGGACGCAGCGGGAAGCAAAGCGAGGAACGGTGTCAAAACTCGCCGCCAACTGCCTTGCCGCTTCGGAGCGGTCGCTCTGGTCGCGGCTGTATGCTGGAAAGAGAGAGATCAGCGCGTAAGACCCGTCAAAAAGCCAGCCGGAGCTGCCTGCGACTTCTGCCGGAGACATTTCCCCACAGATCATGGCTTCCAGATCGTCGGCAGGCGTGCGCCCGGAACGCTTTACCTGGTCTTCGTAATCAGCAATCAAGGCGCGGAGACGGCGAACCATGGCGTTAAAGGAGTGTGTCATAGCCCGCACCTCGCATTGACCTGCCGGGGCAAGATGGAGACTTAAATCGCCTTCCTCGACTTGGCGCAGTCCTTCACTCACAAGCTGAACGGGCTGGATGATCTGTTTGAGGAAATATCTGGCAAAAATCGCGTGAAATCCCAGCAAGGCGGCGATCACGGCGAGAAGTAAAAAGGCGGCAGTGCTGTAATCGGCAGTCAGCTCGCTGCTTTTGATATAGCTTTCAATCTCCCAGTTCGCTCCGTAGATGGAGATCGGGGAGGCAACGCGGATGTAGTCGCTGCTCTCTTCTGCCTCGGAAAAAACATCAGAAGTTGCGTGCGACTCATAGATGACCTCACCGTCTTTTGAGACGATTCGCGTGTAGCCGATGCGGTTTTTTCCCGCGCTGTACTCTGCGTTGTAGGATTTGATCGTATCGCACGCCCCTGTGACCTGGAGAAAGGCGATGGCGTCGATCTTTTCGGAGTGGTCAAGCGTGACGTCTGGGGCAAGAGCCGCCACGAGAACGAGGGAATCTTTGACACCGCCGTGGTAGAGTTCTTCTCGGTTGGTGTCGTAGCTTCCGATGACGACTTGATTTTTGCGTTCCAGGGCGTTCTGATACCACATTTCCTGGCGGATGGTCTCGGACTCCAAGAGAAGATCGCTCTTAAAGTACGTTTCCACCCCGTCTTTCATATAGAAGGCGACGGAAACGATGTCGCGCACGGGTTCGGTGACGTAGCTGATGGCGGAGTTGAGGCTTTGCGTGCTGGCATAGCGCGCACCGCGCTCTCTGGTATCAGTCTGGGAGGCTAACTCCAGAAGTTTGCCGTTGTTGGCGTAGGTCATATGGGAGAGACGAATGGAAATCTGTTCCAGATCCATCTCCAACTGGGCACACACGGCATCCTGTGCGCGTGTGATATTTTCCAGCGTCTGCTTGGCAAATGTTCGGTTCATGATGGTCAATGCCGCTACAAGCACAACCAGAACCGGAACCACCACCAACGCCAGAAACCAGGTATAATAAACGTGTTTAAGAGAACGGAAAAAGGCGGTGTGTTTCACGGGGGAACCTCCGATCATGGGATTTTAGTCAAAAAAGTTCATAATTGCGGATAAAAAAGGATTATGTTTGATTATACAAAAAAGCATTGATATGTGCAAGAATGAACGTTATAATACGGATAGAAATAAGTAGAAAGGAATCCCACACCATGCTCACGAGAAAAGAAGTTTTAGATTATGGAATCACATTGCCGGATGTATATGTGGATACGCCGTTTCGCGATACGAACTGGGTGCTTTTGCGGTGCCGGGGGAATCGCAAGGCATTTGCCTGGACGTTTGAGCGGGAAGGAAAGATCTGGGTGAATGTGAAAGTCGCGCCAGAGTGGCGGGATTTCTGGAGAAATGCTTACCAGTCCGTGATCCCTGCATATCACTTGAATAAAGAGCACTGGAACTCGATTATCTTGGATGGAAGTATCCCGCCGCAGGAGATCAAGCGGATGATTGCGGAAAGTTATGATCTGGTGAAGGGGAAGAAGTAGAAGCCGCCTTCCCCTTTTTATTTCATAGGAAACTGCGTTCTATGAAATAAAAAACGCTCCGCTGTGGATCGCACTGCGGTGGATTGGAAGAATGACACTATGAATCCATTTCCAGACAAAAATCAAGTGCAACGCAAGAACTTTCCGGCGTGAGTACATAGTCCAGATTGATCAGATACGCCGTTCTTGTGCTCAGATCGTGTCCAATAAATGTTTCCGATTCAACCGAAATCTGCTTGCAGGCGGTGCGGGAAGCGATCCGCAAAGTCGCGCCATTTTTCTGAATCAGCACGTCGTTTTCCGTAACCACCGGCATTTGCTCGGATACAAAACGTTCGGTCACGCAAAGTTCCTCTTTTGAGAAGGAAAAGGTATCCGTAAGCTGGATATTTCCCTCTTCTCGAAGAATCGTGGCAGAGCGAACGAATTGCGTGAGAGAGTCCACGCAGTAAGCACTGGAAAGATCCATCTGAATCGAGGCAGTCTTGGGATCTGATACGTCAACGGAGAGAATCTTGGCGCGGCTCTGCGCTCCGGCGGTCTGGAATGCGTGGTCGATGATCGGCACGGAATGTCCTTTGGAAGAATTTACCAGATAATCGTATCGCCCATCGCCAAAATATTCTTTCGTGTACTGCCCGCTTCCCAGATCGCACAGAAGAGGAGCATCGTTCACACAGATCATAAAATGCCCCAGATCGTTGTGATTGTGCGGTTCATTGTTGTGCCCGCCCTTTATGACGAAGGAAAAGCCGCGGTCATTTACGCGCTTGCAGGAGACGAGCCACTGCGCGCTCGGATAGTAGTTGAGCCGCTCGGCAAATTTCACACCGGTGAGGTGCACATCATCCCAGTAAATCTCGCGGGGGGTGAGGATATATTTGAGTTCTTCCCGCTTGTTCTCACCGGTTGCAGAGAGCGCGGTCGGAACCGGCATATCGGGGTAGA
>Cebus_capucinus_imitator_PRJNA485217_SSR047__coassemble_1219_pt1 | contig 19522 bp, 18 predicted proteins | sample Cebus_capucinus_imitator_PRJNA485217_SSR047__metabat2_high_PE_002 | metagenome-assembled genome bin Cebus_capucinus_imitator_PRJNA485217_SSR047 | reverse complement strand
CCCGTGACCTCCGCACTACCAATGCGACGCTCTACCGACTGAGCCACAGCAGCTTACCTTATGGTAAGTCTATTCAGTTGAAGAGAAACCATAAAAGCTGCTGACGGGAATCGGACCCGTGACCTCCGCACTACCAATGCGACGCTCTACCGACTGAGCCACAGCAGCTTGTTTCTGTTCGCACTCGCGAACCTCGTATATATTATCACGCAGAGTACGAATTGTCAACAACAAATTTCATTTTTTTTTAGACACCCGTAAACACGACTTGAACGAGGATCATGTAGCAGATTGTTCCGGAGAGAATGCTCAAAAGTGTGTTGCCGCGAAGCAGGTGCAAAATTACGACAAGAGCCACGCTGATCAGTTCCGGAAGACCGTAGGGGTAGGCGAGCGGAGTGATGCTCTTGAGGCAGTAGACGACGAGCACTGCCATGATTGCGGCGGGCAGCACCGCGCCGAGGTAGCGAACGAGCGGTGGGATCTCTTTTTTGCCCCCAAAGAGTAGAAAGGGAAGCCAGCGGGTAAATTGCGTGCAGACGGCGCAGATGAGAATGGTGATGAGAACGTATGACTTTTCCATATTTTTACTCCTCCATCTTTTGTTCTACCGAACCGCGCAGGAAAAATAAGAGCGCGACGACGGCGATCAATGCGGGAAGAATGAAGTTGGCGGAGCGAATCAGCACCAGGAATACAATCCCGCACGCAAATCCGACGAGAGCCGGGATGTGCGTCTTTGCCGCCTTCCATTGATCCACGCAGATGACCACAAAGAGCGCGGTCATTGCAAAGTCAATGCCGGTCGAGTCAAACGTGATGAGCTGACCGGCGGCATTTCCCAGTAAAGACCCAATCACCCAATAGAGCTGGTCAAAGAGCGCGATGAAAAAGGAAGCGTACTTCCACTCGCGATCCGAGAAGTCGTTTGGCTTTGCCGCGGAGCATAAAAGCGAGTACGTCTCGTCGGTGAGAGAAAATACCATATAAGGAAAGAACACGCCCATCTTTCGGAACCGCTCCAGGAACGTAAAGCCGTAGAAGGCGTGGCGGCTGTTGATAAAGAGCGTCATCACCGCCGTGGAGACAAAACCGAGCCCGCCGCTCAGGATGCCGACGAGAGCAAATTGCATGGAGCCCGCGTAGATGATCGCGCTGGAGAGAAATGCCCAAAAGAGTCCCAGTCCTGCTTTTTCGAGGACAAGTCCAAACGCCATTCCCAGGAAAATGTAGCCCAGCATGATGGGCACGCTCTTTTGGAGCGCGAATGTGATTACTTTTTTCATACCGAAATCCCACTTTCTGCGAAAATCTTTTGTTTTTTCCATATTATAGCAAAAGTGCGGAGAAATTTCCACCAAAACCCCTTTTATGGAAGCGGGAAATGTGTTATTATAAAAGTTAATTATGACACGATGGAGGAAAGGTTATGGCAGAGAGAGAACCGGTAATGGAAACTGAGGAGAAGGAGACGACTTCCAGGAATTTTATTGAGCAGGAGATCGACAAAGATCTGGCGGAGGGAGTCTACAACCATGTTCAGACCCGTTTCCCGCCGGAGCCCAACGGATACCTGCACATCGGACACGCCAAGTCCATTCTGTTAAACTATGGTCTGGCGCAGCAGTACGGCGGAAAGTTTAACCTGCGTTTTGACGACACCAACCCCACCAAGGAGCGGACGGAGTTCGTGGAGTCCATCATTGCGGATGTGAAGTGGCTGGGCGCGGATTTTGAGGACAGACTGTTTTTTGCGTCCAATTACTTTGAGAAAATGTACGAGTGCGCGGTTCTTTTAATAAAGAAGGGAAAGGCATTTGTCTGCGATTTGAGTGCGGAGGAGATCCGCGAGTACCGCGGCGATTTCAACACGCCCGGCAAGGAGAGCCCCTACCGCAACCGCTCGGTGGAGGAGAATCTGCGCCTCTTTGAGGAGATGCGTGCAGGAAAATATCAGGATGGGGAGAAGGTGCTGCGCGCCAAGATCGATATGGCTTCCCCCAACATCAATATGCGTGACCCGGTTATCTACCGCGTGGCGCGGATGAGCCACCACAACACCGGCGATCAGTGGTGCATTTACCCCATGTACGATTTCGCACACCCGATCGAGGACGCCGTGGAGCACATCACACACTCCATCTGTACACTGGAGTTTGAGGATCACAGACCGCTGTACGATTGGGTGGTTCGTGAGTGCGAGTTTGAGAACCCGCCCCGCCAGATTGAGTTTGCAAAGCTGTATCTGACGAACGTAATCACCGGAAAACGCTACATCAAGAAGCTGGTTGAGGACGGAATCGTGGACGGTTGGGACGATCCGCGTCTGGTTTCCATCGCAGCCCTCAGAAGAAGAGGTTATACGCCGGAGGCCATCCGCAAGTTTGTGGAGCTGGTCGGCGTTTCCAAGGCGAACAGTTCTGTGGACTACGCGATGCTTGAGTATTGCATCCGTGAGGACTTAAAGCTCAAGAAGTCCCGCATGATGGCGGTGCTGGATCCTGTAAAGCTGGTGATCGACAACTACCCCGAAGGACAGATCGAGGAGCTGGACGTTCCGAACAACCTGGAGAATCCGGAACTTGGAAGCCGTAAGGTTCCCTTTGGAAGAGAACTCTATATTGAGCGCGACGATTTTATGGAGGAGCCGCCCAAGAAGTATTTCCGTCTCTTCCCCGGAAATGAAGTTCGCCTGATGGGCGCGTACTTTGTCAAGTGCGTGGGCTGTGAGAAGGACGAGCAGGGCAATGTGACGGTGATTCATGCAACTTACGATCCAGAGACAAAGAGCGGTTCTGGTTTCGAGGGACGCAAGGTCAAAGGAACGATCCACTGGGTGGCAATCCCGACTGCAAAGCAGGTGGAGTGCCGTCTGTACGAGAACATCGTGGACGAGGAGAAGGGGAAACTCAACGAGGACGGAAGTCTGAACTTAAATCCCAACTCTCTGACCGTGTTGAAGAATTGCTGGGTAGAGCCGGAGCTTGCAAAGGCACAGGCTTACGACAGTTTCCAGTTTGTGCGTGACGGATATTTCTGTGTGGATTGCAAGGACAGCACCCCGGAACATCCCGTGTTTAATCGGATTGTGTCCTTGAAGAGTTCGTTTAAGTTACAGAAGTAAAAAAGATTATATGTGATCCATAGCGGAGCGTTTTTTACCTCATAGGACGCAGTTTCCTATGAGGCAATAAAAAAAGCTGTCTGTCGAGTGCGACAGGCGGCTTTTTGCGATTGAGGAAGGAGATGCGGGAGATGGAGTTGCTGATTTTGCTGGATGGGCGGTCGAAAATCCCGCTCTATGAACAGATCTACCGCCACATCAAGGCGGAGATCCGGGCAGGTCGCTTGGGAGCGGGAGAACGCCTCCCCTCCACGCGAACGCTTGCAGACAACTTGAAGGTGAGCCGAAGCACGGCGCAGCTTGCCTACGACCAGCTTTTATCTGAGGGATATGTGGCGTCGATTCCCTGCCGCGGCTACTTTGTGGCGGGGATTGAGGAGCTTGTGGAGGTGAAGGAACAGCCGGGCGGTGCGTTTGTGACGCAGGAGGAAAATGAGCAGGCGCGATACGCGGTGGACTTTTCGCCCAGAGGCATTGACCTCGATAGCTTTCCCTTCCACACCTGGAGAAAGCTCAGCCGCAACACGCTGGTGGACGACAACAAGGCGATGTTTGCGGGCGGCGATCCGCAGGGCGAGTATTCGCTGCGGGCGGCGATTGGAAATTATCTCCATTCCGCGCGCGGCGTCAACGTGCACCCGGAACAGATCGTGGTGGGCGCGGGAAGTGAGTACCTGTGGCTGCTGTTATCCCAGATTCTGGGAATGAATCATTGCATTGCGATGGAAAATCCGACGTACAAGCAGGCGTACCGCGTCTTCCACGGCATGGGGTATCCGGTTGTGCCCGTGGAGATGGACGCGAACGGGATGAACGTGGAAGAGCTTGAGGCGAGCGGGGCGGACGTCGCCTATGTGATGCCGGCGCACCAATATCCGACCGGAATCGTGATGCCCGTGCGCCGCAGGCAGGAATTGCTTTTGTGGGCGGCAAAAGAGCCGGGGCGTTACCTCATCGAGGACGATTATGACAGTGAGTTTCGCTACAAGGGAAAGCCGATTCCGGCTCTTCAGGGCATGGACGGGACGGGGCGCGTCATCTATATCGGAACGTTTTCCAAATCCATTGCCCCGGCGATCCGTGTGGGATTTCTCGTGCTTCCGAAAGAATTGTTGGCGCGTTACCGGGAGAAGGCAGGATTTTATTCCTCCACGGTGTCGCGGATTGACCAAAATATTCTCTACCAATTTCTGGTGGAAGGCCATTACGAGCGTCACTTAAACCGGATGCGAGCCGTCTATAAGGCAAAGCACGATGCACTTTTGGCGGGGCTTCGCACGTTGGAATCCGTGTTTGAGATTCGCGGCGAGTACGCGGGGCTTCATGTGCTCTTGACGCACCGGGGCGGGCGGGCGGAGGAGGAGCTTTTGCAGCGGGCGCAGTCCGTCGGGGTGAAGGTCTACGGAATGTCCGGCTGCTTTATCCATCCGCAGCATTGCCGATATTCCTCCACGGTGCTCTTGGGGTATGCGAGTCTCTCGGAGGAGGAGATTGTGCGCGGGACAAGTCTTTTGAGCGAGGTTTGGAAGGAGTGAGCGATTTGGTAAAAACTGGAATTAAAAGAACACTTTTTTTGACAATCTGCGCGGCGATGCTTGGAACAGCCGGGTGCGCTGCAAAGAACGTTTCAAAGACGCAGAGCGTACCGGAGAACACTTCGGCTGCTGCGCCGGAAACCATCCCGGAAACTGCCCCGGAGGAGACACAGACGCAGGCAGTCGTGGAACTTCCCAAATTAAGCGAAGAAGAGCGGCAGCTCTTAGAGCAGCTGACGCAATGGATGCAGGAGGATGAGTGGGCGCAGGCGGCGCGCACGATGCTCGAACAGGGCGACGCGCTGAGCAGACTTTATTACGAGACACTTGCGGGGGAGCCGTACCGGTTTGCGGACGGGGAACTTTGCGAGGAGTTAAGCGGGGATGGATTGGTGCTTTCCGGTGCTTCCACGCTGTTTTGGGGCTCGTTTGGGGAAAATGGACCAGAGGGGCAGTGCACCGCGCTCCAGGCAGTGAATCTTGACGCGCCGCGCTACGATTATGCGGCGGGAAATTGGGAGAAGGGAGAGATGGAAGGCGCGGGCGAGACGGGATACCGCTACTTTGAGAGCGTGCCGGAGAGCGAACCTGCGAAGGTATGCCGTGGCGGAACATTTTCCAAAAATCAGATGGAAGGAGCGGTTGTCTGCCAGAATACGGCGGCGGACGAGACGGTGACGACTTGGACAATTCAGGTGGAACATGGAGTGGTTGTGACGGATGAGCGGTGGACGCGCTCCGAGGAGACGGGGGCGTTGCAGCTGATTGCCGATGACAATCCGATGTATGCTTATGAGATCGCGCCGGGCGAAGAGGGAGAGGAAAAATTTTCCAATTTCCTGATCTGGAATTAAATATGAAAATAGAATCCTGCTCTTCATAGGAGGCAATTAAAAACGGGCTGAAACATTTCCGTAATGTTTCAGCCCTTTGACTACTTATTCGTTGTCTTCTTCAATGGTAACTTGACCGGAAGACGCGTGCTTGACTTCGGGGGTAGGCTCCTCATCAGAAACCAATTCCTCCGGGACGATCTCCTCGTCCTGTGCGGGTTCTTCCTTTGCGGGCTCCTCGGCAGGAGCGTTCTCGTCTGCCTCGCCTTCACTGCGCGCGTAATCGTACAGATCGTCCGCGTCCACATAGTCGTCGTCTAAAAACTCATCGTCCTCGAACAGATCGGAGTCGTCCGCGTCTGCCGCCTCCTCAAACTCTGCTTTCTTTGTCTGGAAGGCGTTCTTTGCGATGTGGTAAGTGTCCACTGCAACGGAAGCTGCCTCGTGAGCCGTATCGGAGAGGACTGCCTTTGCGTCTTTTAAGACATTCTTGGTTGCCTGCGCCATATCTTTTGCGGCAACTTTGAATTCATCGCTGCTTGCGTGCAGTGCGATGTAGCTGCGGTTTGGAGTTTTTTCCGTCGCTTCCTCTTCCTCGGAATCCGATGATTCGTCTACAAACTTCGATTCGTCCGCTTCCTCATCGTCATTGTCCTCAAATTCCTGAAAATCGTTCTCCAGCTCTTTGTGAAATACCTTGTAGCGCAGCAAATAGGAGACGCTTCCGGCAACGGCTCCGGTGATGGCCGCAAGTGCGATCGTTTTTCCCAAACTTTTCTTTGCCATATGATAACCCCTTTCTGAAAAGATCGGCATTTTGCCTCATATGCGATCGGACAGCTGCGCGTATCGCGCCTCAGCGATCTTCAAAATGACCTTGGTAACATTGTAATACGAAAATAGGAAAAAATAAAGGGAATTGTGGCGAAAATGTTTGAAAAAAATTAGCACTCAGCACTTGACAGTGCTAACAAACCGTGTTATAACATATCTTGTGAGTGAAAGAAGAATTTTCCAAAGTTCCAAGAGATAGAATTGATGTGAGGAGGATTTCATCATGAAGTTAGTTCCCTTATTTGACAGAGTTGTACTCAAGCAGCTGGTTGCTGAGGAGACCACCAAGTCCGGTATCGTTCTTCCCGGCGCGGCGAAGGAGAAACCCCAGCAGGCAGAGGTAATCGCAGTTGGCCCCGGCGGCGTAGTTGACGGTAAGGAGATCACGATGCAGGTAAAGCCCGGTGACAAGGTGATTTACTCCAAGTACTCCGGTACCGAGGTTGAGATCGAGGATGAGAAGTACGTTGTTGTAAAGCAGAATGACATTCTGGCTGTTGTAGAGTAAGAATTTTGGAGGTAATCAATCATGGCTAAGAAGATTAAATATGGCGTAGAGGCCCGTAAGGCTTTAGAGGCAGGTGTTAATCAGCTGGCAGATACCGTTCGTGTAACTTTAGGACCCAAGGGACGCAACGTTGTTCTGGATAAGTCCTTTGGTGCTCCCTTAATCACCAACGATGGCGTGACCATCGCAAAGGAGATTGAGCTGGAAGATCCCTTTGAGAACATGGGCGCGCAGCTGATCAAGGAAGTTGCCGCAAAGACCAACGACGTTGCCGGTGACGGTACGACCACCGCAACCGTTCTGGCTCAGGCGATGGTTCACGAGGGAATGAAGAACCTGGCTGCTGGTGCGAATCCCATCATCCTGAGAAAGGGTATGAAGAAGGCAACTGACATCGCCGTTGAGGCGATCCGCGAGATGAGCAGCCCCATCACCGGAAAGGATCAGATCGCAAGAGTTGCTGCAATCTCCGCAGCAGACGACGAGGTCGGCAACATGGTTGCTGACGCAATGGAGAAGGTTTCCAAGGATGGCGTCATCACCATCGAGGAGTCCAAGACCATGAAGACCGAGCTGGATCTGGTAGAAGGTATGCAATTTGACCGTGGATACGTTTCTGCTTATATGTGCACCGACATGGATAAGATGGAAGCAAACCTGGATGATCCCTACATCCTGATCACCGACAAGAAGATCTCCAACATTCAGGAGATTCTGCCTCTGCTGGAGCAGGTGGTAAAGATGGGTGCGAGACTCTTAATCATCGCTGAGGATGTTGAGGGTGAGGCTCTGACCACCTTGATCGTCAACAAGCTGAGAGGAACTTTCAACGTAGTTGCTGTCAAGGCTCCTGGCTATGGCGATAGAAGAAAAGAGATGCTGCGCGACATCGCAATCCTGACTGGCGGTACGGTAATCTCCGAGGAAGTTGGTCTGGATCTGAAGGATGCCACCATGGATCAGCTGGGACGCGCAAAGTCCGTAAAGGTTCAGAAAGAGAACACCATCATCGTGGACGGCTGCGGCGATAAGGACGAGATCGCTGCAAGAGTGGCTCAGATCCGCAAGCAGATCGCTGAGACCACCTCTGACTTTGACCGCGAGAAGTTACAGGAGAGACTGGCGAAGCTGGCTGGCGGCGTTGCGGTAATTCGCGTTGGTGCTGCCACCGAGACCGAGATGAAGGAAGCAAAGCTGCGTATGGAGGATGCTCTGAATGCGACCAGAGCAGCTGTTGAGGAGGGCATTGTTGCCGGCGGCGGCTCTGCTTACATCCATGCGGCTGAGAAGGTTGCTGCTGCGGTTGCAGAGCTTGAGGGCGATGAGAAGACCGGTGCAAAGCTGGTTGAGAAGGCTCTGGAAGCTCCTCTGTTCCACATCGCTGCAAATGCTGGTCTGGAAGGCTCCGTGATCGTAAACAAGGTAAAAGAGTCTCCTGTTGGAACTGGATTTGACGCATACAATGAAGTGTACGTTGACATGATCGAGGCAGGCATTCTGGATCCCGCAAAGGTAACCAGAAGCGCGCTTCAGAACGCAACCAGCGTTGCCTCCACACTGTTGACAACCGAGTCCGTAGTTGCTAATATTAAGGAAGCAGCACCTGCACCCGCAGGCGCACCGGACATGGGTGGAATGTACTAAATCGTTTGAATGGGCAGTCCGGGAGCCGAAAGGCTTTCCGGGCTGCCTTTTTTCCATTTCATAGGAAATTGCGTTCTATGAAATGAAAAACGCTCCGCTGTAGATCGCACTGCGGCGGATTGGAAGGATGTCGCTGTGGCGACCCGCCGCAGGCGGAGAATCCTGCTTGCAGGATTCTATTTTAGATTATAAGCAAACCCGCCGCAGGCGGATGATCCCATGTAACAAGAACGTTCTGCGAGGTTTGTAATGCGTTCCACTTTGTCTGGGAATATTTTACAAAAAGGAGATAGGGAAATGAATGAGGATGCATATGCAGAGTGGCTGGTCAAGCGAAAGGATCCGGCTTACGCGGTTCCGGTAAAAGTCTTATTGGTGCTTGTCTGTGTGGGAACAGGAATGTTCGCGCTGGGGAATCTTTTGGGAATCATCGTATTTTTCGCAGCCTTGGCGGCAACGTACTTTGTCTGGATCAACCTGAGCATTGAGTTTGAGTATCTTGTGGTGGAGGGCGAATTTTCTGTGGACCGCGTGCTGGCAAAATCTCGCCGTAAGAAGTATTTTTCCTGTAAAAAAGAAGAAATTCAGGTCGTTGCTCCCTCAGACTCGTATGTGTTAAAGGATCACGAGAAATCCAACATGAAGGTGATGGACTGCTCTTCCGGCAAGGCGGGACAAAAGACCTACACGATGATCTGCCAGCAGGGATCGGACGCGGTAAAGGTGATTTTTGAGCCGAACGAGAAGATCATCAAGTCTCTTCGCTACAGCATCCCAAACAAGGTGATGCGCTGATTAGAAGTGCCGCTCATGAACGGTATTAGGAATTACAATGAATGAGTGGGGGAATTTGGTTTGACAAGCGGTTGGAAGTTTGTTAAGATATGGAACTAATAACATACACGCAGAAAGAGAGGAGTTTTCCATGGGCAGAATTATCGGTGAGGGCATTACCTTTGACGATGTACTTCTGGTACCGTCTTACTCAGAAGTGATTCCCAACCAGGTAGATTTGACGACCTGGCTGACGAAGAAGATCAAGCTGAACATTCCCCTGATGAGTGCGGGAATGGACACGGTGACGGAGCACCGGATGGCAATCGCGATGGCGAGACAGGGCGGAATCGGTATCATCCACAAGAACATGAGCATCGCAGAGCAGGCAGAAGAGGTGGATCGTGTCAAGCGGTCTGAGAATGGTGTCATCACGGATCCCATTTTCCTCTCCCCGGAGCACACACTCAGAGACGCCAACGAGTTGATGGGCAAGTACCGCATCTCCGGCGTTCCGATCACAGAGGGCAAGAGCAGAAAGCTTGTCGGAATCATCACCAACCGCGACTTAAAGTTCGAGGAGGATTTTGACCGCCCGATCAAGGAGTGCATGACCTCCGAGCATCTGGTGACGGCGCGTGAGGGCGTGACGCTCAAGGACGCAAAGGCAATCTTGGCAAAAGCGCGAGTGGAGAAGCTGCCGATTGTGGATGAGAATTTCAACTTAAAGGGACTGATCACGATCAAGGATATCGAGAAGCAGATCAAGTACCCGCTGTCCGCCAAGGACGAACAGGGACGCCTTCTGTGCGGCGCGGCAGTCGGTATTACGGCAAACGTTTTAGAGCGCGTGGAAGCGTTGCGGGCGGCAAAGGTTGACGTGGTGGTCTTAGACTCCGCACACGGTCACTCCGCAAACGTACTTCGCTGTGTGAAGATGATTAAGGAAGCCTTCCCCGATGTTCAGGTCATCGCGGGCAACGTGGCGACCGGCGAGGCGACGGCTGCTCTGATCGAGGCAGGTGCTGACGCAGTGAAGGTTGGAATCGGACCCGGCTCCATCTGTACGACCCGTGTGGTTGCAGGAATCGGCGTTCCTCAGATCTCTGCGGTGATGGATTGCTACGCAGTCGCCAAGGAGAAGGGCGTTCCAATCATCGCGGACGGTGGTATTAAGTATTCCGGTGACATCACCAAGGCAATCGCGGCCGGCGGCAGCGTGTGCATGATGGGAAGTATGTTCGCGGGATGCGACGAGAGTCCGGGAACGTTCGAGCTCTATCAGGGCAGAAAGTACAAGGTATACCGCGGCATGGGCTCCATCGCGGCGATGGAGAACGGAAGTAAGGATCGTTACTTCCAGACCGACGCCAAGAAGCTCGTTCCCGAAGGCGTCGAGGGACGCGTGTCTTACAAGGGTATGGTGGAAGACACCGTATTCCAGCTGCTCGGCGGTCTGCGTGCCGGCATGGGATATTGCGGCGCACAGGACATCCCGACACTTCAGGAGACGGGACGTTTCGTGAAGATCTCCGCAGCTTCCTTAAAGGAGAGCCACCCGCACGACATTCACATCACAAAAGAAGCTCCCAATTACTCCATCGACCAGTAATTCGGGATTGCAGACCCCTGCCAACTGCGGTTGGTGGGGGTTTTTCTTTCATAGGAAATTGCACCTTATGAAAGAAAGAACGCTCCGCTGTGGATCGCATTGCGGCGGATTGGAAGAGAGGAGAAAACTTATGAAATTATCAACCCTTTGTTACCTGGAAAAGGACGACGCCTACCTGATGCTTCATCGGGTGAGCAAGAAACATGACGTCAACAAAGATAAGTGGATCGGCGTTGGCGGGCACTTTGAGGCGGGGGAGAGCCCAGAGGAATGCTTGCTGCGCGAAGTCTGGGAGGAGACCGGCTTTACGCTCACCTCCTGGAAGTTTCGCGGTCTGATCACATTTTCCTCCAAAGGATGGGAGGATGAGTACATCTGTCTGTACACGGCGGACAGTTGGACGGGAGAGCAGAGAGAATGCGACGAGGGCGTTCTGGAGTGGGTGCGAAAGGACGCGATCGAGAACTTAAATCTCTGGGAGGGCGATAAGATCTTCTTTCGGCTCTTAAACGAAGGGAGAGAATTCTTCTCCTTAAAGTGCAGCTACGAGGGCGATACGCTCACCTATGCGGCTGTGGACGGAAAGAGACTTGTTTAGTAAGAATTTCTTAATAAGTTTTTTCGGAAAAAGGATACCGCTTTTTCACGCTGATGTGCTATACTGAAACTATTATAGAGAAAACGGAGAGAGTGGATGAAGAAATATCGGTTATTGGCAAGTTTGGGATTGAGTGCGGCGTTGGTGTTTGGAACAATGGGGAATGCGTTTGCGGCGCAGAGCGTGATCGCGCCCTTAAAGCTCGGTCAGGTGACGGAGCTTGGAAGCAAGAGCGCGGACCATTCGCAGGCAAGCCAGGCAACGCAGGCAGGCCCCGGATCAGCGGGCACATCGGACAGTGCTCCGGCTGCGGGAAGCACAACGAACGGTCCGATTGCGTCCAAACCGGGAAATGCTTCGGGAACGGTGCTTGGCCCGATTGCCGGAAATTCCAATTCGTCCACCCAGATCAAACCGGCTCCAAACACAGGAAGCACGACGACAAACACGCCGGTCTTTAACACCTCGGTGGCAAAGCCGACTGTGGCGTCTCAGGGTGCGGTCTTGTTGGACGCTTCCACGGGAAATGTCCTCTTTGCGAAAAATGCGGACACGCAATACTACCCGGCAAGCATCACGAAACTCATGACGGCACTTCTTGTGGCAGAGAATTGTAACCTCGATGAGGTGGTGACGTTCTCAACCACGGCGACGACGAACCTGGAAGCCGGATCCACCTCCCTTGGTCTGGTGGCGGGCGATCAGCTGACGGTGAAGGATTGCCTGTACGCGCTCCTCTTAAAATCAGCGAATGAGGTGGGAAATGCACTTGCCGAACACGTTGCGGGGAGCAATGTCAAGTTTGCGGACATGATGAACGCGAAGGCAAAGGCACTTGGCTGCACGGGGACGCATTTTACAAACCCGCACGGCTTAAACGACACGCAGCACTATACCACGCCGCGCGACATGGCGTTGATTGCGCGGGCGGCATTTGCAAACAGCACCGTAAAGACCGTCGCTTCCACGCTCAACTATACGCTTCCGGCGACGAAAAAGAGTGCGGCGCGGACGCTTACCATGGGACATAAGATGCTCAATCCGAGTGATTCCAGATATTACCAGGGAATTATTGGAGGAAAGACGGGCTACACCTCCAAAGCAGGCAATACGCTGGTGACGGTGGCGGAGCGAAACGGTGTGCGCCTTGTCGCCGTCGTGATGAAGAGCAGCTCCACGCATTACACGGACACCAAGGCATTGCTCGACTACGGATTCGCGGCACTCAAGTAAGGTCTTTTGGCTCGGAGAGCTTTCGGATGGAGGAGGCGTACTCGGACGGCGACATGGTGGTTAGGTGCTTGAATTGGCGGGAAAAGTAGTGGACGGAGCTGTATCCAAGCCGCTCGGCAATCTGCGAATAGTTCATCTGCCCGTCACGGATCAACTCGCTTGCCGCCTCGATCTTGAGGCGGGAAAAGTAGTCGATCACACCGCCGCCCGTGGTGTTCTGGAAGAGTTTTTGGAGGCGGGACGGACTCATCAAGTTGTCCTGACAGATCTGTCGTACGCTCAGATGTTCGGTGACGTGCTCCTGTAAGTAGTGCATGATGCGGCGGAACGTCGGATTCTTGCTGTCGGAATCGGGAAGCGGAAGGTGCGTGGGCTTGACTGCAAGCGCATCCGACTGTACGTTTCTTGCAAGGCTGATGAGAAGCTGTTCCAGACACAGGCGGATCATCTGCGCGCTTGCGAACAAATTTGCGGATTTTTGAAAAAGTAATTGTTTCTGGTAGGGGTCGTTAAACGGCTCTTCAAAGGTGCTTCTGGCTTCGAGAATGATGCGGGCCAGAAGCTCTTTTTCGTTTTCCGAGACTTTGAGCGGGTGTTCGCCAAAAAGTTGCATGGCGCGGGAATTGCACACAAAGCCGAGCACGACAAGGCTGGGGGAAGTCTTCTGGTCTGTGAGTACGTTGTGGAAGGTATTGGGCTTGTGAAAGAAGAGCTCGCCTTTTTTGAGGGAGAGCGTCTGGTCGCCGTTTACGATCGCAACTTGTCCGCGATCCACACAGATGAGTTCCCAGAAATCATGGCTCTCGCCCGGAAACGTAAAATCGCTTCGATATTGAAAATAGTGGATGGAGACGATCCGGTGCACGCAAAAGGTGTCTCTCAAAAGAACGCTCTGATATTCCATACCGATTCCTCGCTTGTCTTTGATACCGTAAGTATAACGCTGCCATTTTCCCGGCGCAAGAGTGTGGGAGAAAAAGATAAACAAACGGCTTGATTGTGCAAAGAAGTTTTGTGAGAACTTTGTATAATGAAGACAGAGCAAACAAAAGCGGGAGGTAGCAAGATGAGCGAAAAACCAATACTTGTGATTATGGCGGCAGGCATGGGAAGCCGCTACGGGGGATGCAAGCAGATGGATCCGGTAGATCCGTTCGGAAACTTGATTATTGACTTTTCTCTCTACGACGCGAAGGAGGCGGGGTTTGAGAAAGTCATCTTTTTGATTAAGCACGCGATCGAGACGGATTTTAAGGAGCGGATCGGAAACCGCATCAGCCAATTTCTGGAAGTGGAGTACGCCTATCAGGAATTGGACGCTTTGCCGGAAGGATTCGCGGTTCCGGAGGGAAGAGAAAAGCCGTGGGGGACGGCACACGCGATTCTGTGCTGTAAGGACAAGATCCATGGGCCGTTTGCGGTGATCAATGCGGACGATTACTACGGAAAGCGCGCGTTTCGCCTGCTCTACGAGCATTTGAGCAAGATAAAAGACGGGGAGCGGTTCCAGTATGCGATGGTGGGATATGAGCTTTCCAATACGTTGACGGAGAACGGCTCCGTGGCGCGCGGCGTCTGCGAGATCACGGACAATCACTTGGCAAATATCACGGAGCGAACCTGCATCGAAAAGCACGGCGATCAGGCGCAGTTTTCCGAGGATCAGGGAGCGACTTGGACGGATCTTCCGAAAAACACCACGGTCTCGATGAATATGTGGGGATTTACCGAGAGTATTCTTACCGAGATTGAGGCTGGATTTGGAACATTTTTGCAGGAAAATCTTGCAACAAATCCGAAAAAGTGTGAGTATTTCCTGCCTTCCGTGGTAGATCATCTCTTAAAGGCAGACCGCGCAGAGGTGACGGTCTTAAAGAGCCCGGATCGCTGGTACGGTATGACTTACAAGGAGGACAAAGAGACGGTCGTCTTGGCGATGCAAGAGATGAAGGATCAGGGACTCTACCCGCAAAAACTCTGGGTAAGTTCGCTTGAGGAGGCAAAGGAGGCATTTGCCACAAAGGGACAGGCGATTTCGTGTGAGCGTCACGGAAGCGGTCACATCAACGATACTTACCGCCTCAGATGCGAGGGTGGGGAGTATATTCTCCAGCGCATGAACACGAAGGTATTCACAGACCCGGTGAGCTTGATGAAGAACGTTCAGGGAGTGACCGCGTTTTTGCGGGAGAAGATTCTGGAAAATGGCGGTGATCCGGAGCGGGAGACGCTCAACTTGGTTTCCACAACAAGCGGAGAGCCGTTCTTTGTGGACCATGAGGGCGATTATTGGAGAATGTATCGCTTTATTGAGCACGCGACTTGTTACAATCTCGTGGAGAAGCCGGAGGACTTTTACCAGAGTGGGCGGGCGTTCGGGCGGTTTCAGGGACTGCTTGCAGGCTACCCGGCAGAGGAGCTTGTGGAGACGATCCCGGATTTTCACAACACGCCAAAACGCTATGAGACATTCTTAAAAGCAGTGGAGGAGGATGTCTGCGGGCGCGCAGGAGAAGTTGCACCGGAGATTGCGTTTGTGAAGGAGAGAGCTGAGCAAATGGGAGAGGCGATGCGGATGTTAAAGGCAGGGGAACTTCCGCTTCGCGTCACGCACAACGACACAAAGCTCAACAACGTGATGATTGACGATGCCACGGGTCAGGCGATCTGTGTGATTGATCTGGACACGGTGATGCCAGGTCTTTCGATCTTTGACTTTGGCGATTCGATCCGTTTTGGCGCGAACACCGCGCTTGAGGATGAACAGGATCTCGACCAGGTGAGCTTGTCGCTGGAATTATTTTCCATATATGTGAAAGGATTTCTGGAAGGGTGCGGCAATCGGTTGACGCAGACGGAAGTAAAGATGCTGCCGCTTGGAGCGTGGACGATGACGATGGAGTGCGGGATGCGTTTCCTGACCGATTACCTTCAGGGCGATACCTACTTTCACGTTGCGAGAGAGAAGCACAACCTCGACCGCTGCCGGACGCAGTTTTGTCTAGTCGCGGACATGGAGCACAAGTGGGGAGCAATGGAAGAAATTGTAAATCAAATCGCACAGTAAGAGCTGCGTGAGAAAATAGGAGAGGGAAGTCAAATCTGCATTGACTTCCCTCTTTTTGCGTGATAGGATATTATAAGCGCGAAATCGCACATCATGTGTTTTTGAATAAAGTGATATACAAGATATAGTATTTAGGAGGTCAATCCATGGATTGCAGACAGATCAAGGTAATTAAGAAAGATGGGACGAGGGAAGAGTTCAATGTCCAGAAAGTAGTGGCGGCGGTCAGCAAGTCAGCGGAGCGCGCGATGGTTCATTTTTCCAGAGCAGAGATCAACTTTATCTGTGAGTTCGTGGAGGAGAAGGCAAGAGAGCTGGAGATTGAGGAGCTGGAGATCGCACAGATGCACAACATCGTGGAGGGCGCGCTCGAGCGTGTCAATCCATTGGTTGCAAAGAGCTACCGCGATTACCGCAACTACAAACAGGACTTTGTGCGGATGCTTGACGATGTATACAAGAAGAGCCAGTCGATCATGTACATCGGCGACAAGGAGAACAGCAACACCGACAGCGCGCTCGTATCCACCAAGAGAAGTCTGATCTTTAATGAGCTGAACAAGTCGCTCTACCAGAAGTTTTTTATGACCGTGGAGGAGCTTCAGGCGTGCAGAGAGGGATATATCTACATTCACGATATGTCGGCGCGCCGCGACACCATGAACTGCTGTCTGTTTGACGTGAAAAATGTGCTGACGGGCGGATTTGAGATGGGAAATCTCTGGTACAACGAGCCCAAGACGCTGGACGTTGCCTTTGACGTGATCGGAGACATTGTCCTAAGCGCGGCAAGCCAGCAATACGGCGGATTTACTGTGCCGAGCGTGGAGGAGATCCTTGCCCCTTATGCGGAAAAGTCGTATGAGAAGTACATTCAGAAGTATGAGGATCTGGGGCTGAGCGAGGAGAAGGCGGCGGAGGTTGCCTGGAAGGACGTGGAGCGCGAGATGGAGCAGGGATTCCAGGGATGGGAGTACAAGTTTAACTCCGTCTCCTCCAGCCGCGGCGATTACCCCTTTATCACGATGACTGCTGGAACGGGAACAAGCCGTTTTGCAAAGATGGCGACCATCACCATGCTCAAGGTGCGCGGCGGCGGTGAGGGAAAGAAGGGGCACAAAAAGCCGGTGCTTTTCCCGAAACTCGTATTTTTGTACGATGAGAAATTGCACGGACCGGGCGGAATCTTAGAGGACGTGTTTGAGGCAGGCCTTGAGTGTTCCAGCAAGACGATGTACCCGGATTGGTTGTCGTTAAGCGGCAAGGGATATATCGCAAGTATGTACAAGCAGTATGGAAAGATCATCTCCCCGATGGGATGCAGAGCCTTCCTCTCTCCCTGGTATGAGCGCGGCGGAATGCACCCGGCGGATGAGAACGACTCCCCGGTGTTTGTCGGACGCTTCAACATCGGTGTTGTGAGTTTGCATTTGCCCATGATTCTGGCAAAGGCGCGCCAGGAAAACCGCGACTTTTACGAGGTGCTTGATTACTATCTGGAGCTGATCCGAAAGATCCACATTCGCACCTACGCTTATCTTGGCGAGATGAAGGCGACGACGAACCCGCTTGCTTACTGTGAAGGCGGTTTCTACGGCGGAAACCTGCGTCCCGGTCAGAAGATCAAGCCGCTCTTAAAGACGGCGACGGCTTCCTTTGGAATCACGGCGTTCAACGAGCTTCAGAGACTCTATAACGGAAAGTCTCTTGTCGAGGACGGAGCATTTGCCCTGGAAGTCTTAGAGCACATCAACAAAAAGGTGGAGGAGTTTAAGGAAGAGGACGGAAACTTGTACGCGATCTATGCGACGCCCGCCGAGAGTCTGTGTGGACTTCAGGTCAAGCAGTTCCGAAATAAGTACGGTATTATTGAAAATGTTTCGGATCGCGAGTACGTCAGCAACGGCTTTCACTGCCATGTGACCGAGGACATTACCCCGATCGAGAAGCAGGATCTGGAGTACCGCTTCTGGGAGCTGTGCAACGGCGGAAAGATCCAATACGTCAAGTACCCGATCAGCTACAACAAGGAGGCGATTCGCACCTTGATTCGCCGCGCGATGGGGATGGGATTTTACGAGGGCGTCAACCTCTCGCTTGCCTACTGCGACGATTGCGGACATCAGGAGCTTGAGATGGACGTTTGCCCCAAGTGCGGCAGTAAGAACCTGACAAAGATTGACCGTATGAACGGTTATCTGAGTTATTCCCGCGTCAAGGGAGATACCAGACTCAATGAGGCGAAGATGGCGGAGATCGCAGAGAGAAAGAGTATGTGATGGAAGAGACAATCGCAAAGCAGCTGGAGACGGAGGAGATCGCCGCTTACAAGAAAGAACTTGCGGTTTACTTAGAGGAACTTCCGGACACTTGCTTTTATGAGTATTTTGGACTGCGTCCCATGAACGGGGAAGCGTTTTTTGCGATTCGAGACGGTTTGCGAAGCGGGGGGCATTTTACGCTCCTCGCCCGTTTTCTGGAACGCTTCGGCCCGGCGTCCCGCTGGGCATAGACAACCGGGACCGCGCATGGTATACTGTGTGGGATGAGAAAATACGGGAGATAGACAAATACAATGCGTTATCACAATATCACAAAAGACGATATGCTCAACGGGGAAGGATTGCGTGTGGTGCTGTGGGTGGCAGGATGCAACCACAACTGCCCGGAATGTCACAACCCCGTGACCTGGGATATTCGGGGAGGTCTCCCCTTCGACGAGGCTGCCGAGCGTGAGCTGTTTGAGGAGCTTGCAAAGGATTACATTTCCGGCGTAACCTTGAGCGGGGGAGACCCTTTGCATCCGCAAAACAGAGAGGACATCGCGAAATTGATCGAGAAGATCAGCAACCGCTTCCCCACAAAGACGATTTGGCTCTATACGGGGTATGACTGGGAGGCGATTTGTTCTCTGCCATGTCTTCGCGGGGTGGATGTGGTGGTGGACGGAGAATTTCAGGTTCGCCTAAAAGATAACAACCTCCACTGGAAGGGAAGTTCCAACCAGCGGGTGATTGACGTGCAGCGTTCGCTTCTGACGGGGACGGCTGTCTTATATGAAAATGCGTAGAGGAGTATGGAAAATGCAAAGAATTGCAAAGTTTGACAAAGTGAGCTGGGAGCAGTTTCTCGGCGACTGGAACGACACCTTTGGGGTTTGTCCCGATGAGAAGGTGCGCGCAATCTATGAGGAGATTCGCCTTCCGCAGCGCGCAACGGCGGGAAGCGCGGGATACGACTTTTTTGCTCCGGTGGAATTTACCATCAAACCTGGCGAGACAGTGAAGATTCCGACTGGAATCCGCGCACAGATGGAGGAAGGATGGGTGCTTCAGATCTTTCCAAGAAGCAGCCTTGGATTTAAGTACCGCCTGCAATTAAACAACACCGTCGGAATCATCGACAGCGACTATTTCTACTCGGACAACGAGGGACACCTCTTTATCAAGGTGACGAATGATTCCAGAGAGGATAAGACCGTGGAGCTGTTTGCGGGAATGGCATTTGCACAGGGTGTTTTCCTTCCCTTCGGAATCACGGAGGACGATGCGTGCACACAGCAGAGAAACGGCGGTCTGGGAAGCACGGACGCGAGGTAGCAGATGAGCAGGACGCAGACGAGAGGAAGAAGGAGACGGCGCAGGAGAAGAAATCCCGCGCTAAGGGGAGCGATTGTGGCGGTTCTTTGCCTGGCACTTGCCGGGGGCGGCGCGTTTGGCGCGGTTCGTGCGGTTGGAATGGTGAAGACTTCACAGCAGAG
>Cebus_capucinus_imitator_PRJNA485217_SSR047__coassemble_1211_pt1 | contig 20113 bp, 19 predicted proteins | sample Cebus_capucinus_imitator_PRJNA485217_SSR047__metabat2_high_PE_002 | metagenome-assembled genome bin Cebus_capucinus_imitator_PRJNA485217_SSR047 | reverse complement strand
CCATCGTAAGTCCTCCTTTGTTGTGGGTGCTTCCTCTCGTTTCCGTGCCATGCTGAATGATAAAAAACGCCTGGACACATCAAGGTAAGACAATCCCTTTCCATGCCCAGGCGGTCGGCTCAATCTCTATCGCGTGCTCCCCTGTGGTTCTTCCACGTTCCGCCAGTCACACGCTGCTTGCTTTATCTTAAATGGTTTTTTCGGAAAATGCAAGCAATTTCTCGTTATCGGATTGATAAGGTGGTCTAATTACTTCAACTTCCCTTTGGATTCATAGACATGTACAACGATAATCAGCACAAGCAAAAACAGAATCGTAAAAATACTCAGCCACTTTTTTTCAAAAATAACACTTAAAAGGGAAGGAACACAGCAAATGGCGATTCCAAAAAGACCAAAACCCAAAGATCTTGATACTTTTTTCGGATCATATTTATCTCGGCTAAAGGCTTCCGAGAAGGCATTATCCTGATTCAGTAATAAATAAGAACCAATGATAATCAGAACAGCCATTTGCATTACTATATCTGCTATTTTTTGATCCTTCATATAATTACACCCTCAAAAATGTCTATGACCAACTGACAACGTCCCAAGTCGAGTAACTAAACATCTCATTGTGGAACCACACTGCCATCGCTTGGTTTCCCCAATCGTTTGGAGTATATCCTTCATAATACGTTTTATCTTTAGCTCCAGACTTAGTATCTGTTATAAAGTATTTAGCCCCAGTAACATTTTTACTATGAGTCGAATTTGTCGTATCAGTCAAAGTCCAAGTATAATCTGTCTCGATACAGCTAACTGTATCGGAAAGAATAGACTTAATAACTCCACCTGCAACCGTCGTTCCCAGTCCAGTAAGAAGTGCCTTTACATAAGATCCAACAATCGGAATGGGAATAGAAAAAGCTCCTGCAATGATAGAAACCAAATCGACAACTGTTCCAACATAATTATTAATTGTATATGTAGTAGATCCAATTACTTCAGTATTATAGTTACATCTTAACCCATAGTAAATATATCCAGTGTCAGTAATTGTGCGATAATTGATTGTTCCTGCCAATGTTCTAGCTGAAGCAGATTGAGTTGCAATTTTAGACTTATTTAGCACACCATACTCATTTATATTAATAGTATCTTTAGACAATCCACGAGTAAATGTACCATCAAAAAACTCGCGACTTATAGTTTCTGGATCGTTAGATGTAATTGTGTTCCTCTGAATTAAAGTACCCTTTACATATTGAGTAAATATCATATTTCCAGCACTATCTTCATAAGCCTTTACCACTGTTTCTCCATCATTATATATAATTAAGGCATCTTCTGAAGAATAAACATTACTCATTGCATAAGCCATCGCACAATTTCCAACGATTAAATCCTCCATCGGAATCCCCCTCCTTTCCATCGTCTTAAACTCTTACATCGCCACACGCATCCCAGCTTCCGGATATATCTTAATTTCCTGATTACATCCTTGCCAGCTTTCATCTAGTCTACAATTTCCTATACCTGTTCGATTCATCCCTATCTTATCTGCCAATATCAACTATATTTAATATAGCATATTCCCATTTATTATGCAACTCGTTTTATATTTTTCGTGTATCTGCATAACTTTTGTTGTTTTTTTGTAGTATTCACACAACAATCCCTTTCCAATCATACAACCTATCAAAAAAACAACCTTCCCAGCTCACGCCAGAAAGGTTGTTTTGCCTTCATCAAGCACTATTCGTTCCGAATCGCCGCCAGCGGACTCAACCGCATCGCGCGCATGGCGGGGGCAAATCCGGCTGCCATGCCGACAAAGATTGCAAATCCTACGGCAGCCACGGCAAGCCACGGCGGAATCCGTGAGAGGTCTCCGTCCATTCCGGTCAATGCCTGCCCACCGACCAGACGGTTGATCACACCGGAGACGCCCATACTGAGTGCGATTCCGAGCACACCGCCCATGAATCCGATGAATCCCGACTCGATGAGGAACATATTACGGATATTTCCCATCCCGCATCCAAGCACCTTCATCACGCCGATCTCCTTGGTACGCTCATAGATGGACATCATCATCGTGTTCGCGATACCGATCGCCGCGACAAACAGCGACACGGCTCCGATTCCGCCAAGCACTGCCTGCACGGTCTGCGACTGCTTCTGGGAGCTCTCCAGCCAATCCAGCTGGCTCTGTACCTGCCAGCCCATGTTGGCAAGCGTCTCCCGCACCTCTTTGACGTGCTCCATGTCGTCCACATAGATCTCGGCAGTGTCGTAGACAAAGTAGTTGTAAGGCTTTCCCTTCTTGTTCGTGGGCTGTCCGGGAATCGCCGTTCCCCGCTTGAATGCCTTTCGCAGCTGGCTCTTTAAGGCGTCCACGTTCATGTACACCTTGTAAGAGTAGTTGTTCCAGTCCGTAACCCCGCCTTCCTGGACACCTGCGGCGTTCATCATGTACTTTTTCGGCGGTTTTGTCGTCCCGTCTGAAGAACTTCCCTGCGACTGCCAGTACGCGTTCGTGTCAAAGATCACAAAGAACGGTTTTCCAAGAAAGTCAATATCAGCAAGCTCTCCGGTCTCCCAATACCCTTTTCCTGTCTTTGAATTCTCAAAGTTCTGGATCACGGTATTTCCAAAAAACAGCGTGGAGTCTCCGGGCTTTGGGTAACTTCCCTGCCCGATCTTCATTTGCTTAAAATAATCCTCCCCCACACCTTCGAGATTGATGTACGTCGCCTCGTAAGCTCCCTGACGCAAGATCACATTCGTGGAGAGCACCGGGGAAATGCCGGTGACGTGATCAAGCGTTTTGAGCTTCTTAATCACGTCATCCGTGATGTAGCGCGGCTCTGAGGAGGAAGAGCTCGTTCCACTTGAAGAACCTCCCCCGATCGCATAATAATCGCCGTTTGAGTCCGGGGAGCTGATCTCAATCGTCGTCAGACTCCCGTAGGAGGCGATCTGCTCCATCGTCAACTCATTGAGTCCGATTCCGAGCGAGACCATCACCACGATGGACGCCGTTCCGATAATCACGCCAAGAACAGTCAATGCCGTTCGCAATTTCCGCCGCCGCAGGTTGTTCAGACTCATCACCAAGAGATCTGAAAATCTCATATTAGATATCCTCTTCTTCCTTCTGCGCCTTGCGCTTTCTCACAATCTTTAAGATAATGATGAGAACCGCGCAGACTGCGATCACACAAGCTGCACCGATCACGACCACGTTTTTCTTATTTCCTGTCTGCGCCGTCGCATCGCCGCTCACATCCATATCGTCCCAGTTCATATCGCCCATGTCGTCCACGTCCGTATCCTCGGTTACGGTCAAAGTAATCTCCTTTTCCACGGGATCGGCAAGATTTCCGTTCTCATCCTCGTAGGTAATGCTCACCTTCACCGTGCCATCGTCCGTCGTCGGTGCGATCGCCGTCAGCATGGCGTCCACGTTTCCCGTCTCACCGGGCTTGATATTGCCCACATAGGAATCCACGGGCTTGATGGAGTCTGCCGAAAATGTCGCCGTCACGTTGTAGAGAATCACCTTTCCAGTGTTGTTGATCCCGAACATGACGTTGCTCTCCGCTCCGACGGTCAAGCTGTTTGGCATCACGTCGATGTTGCTTGTGGAGAGTCTTGCGTATTGCTTGACGGGAATATCCAGGTTGATGGATTCCTCCGCGTTCTTAAACTCCGGGCTGTCGTATTTTTCCTTGAGCGTGATGGCGTAGGAACGCTGATCCACTCCGGCTCTCGCCGTAAACCGCGCCCGCAATTCGCGCGTCTGTCCCGGTGCCATATCGTCCACAACCAGAGAGGACGCACCCGCCTCGGTGGTAAAGACGGCACTGTCTGACGCTTTCTCAGACTCTAAGGTAAAGAGAATGTTGCTCGCTCCGACATTTTTCGAGGCATTTTTCATGTTCATCACAAGCTCAAACTCATCGCCCGCGTAGACCTGTTCCGGAATCGTATAGTAACTGTCCACAATCAGGCGTGCGCGCGTCCGGTCGTTTGCGTTAAAGTCGCCCATGTCATCTTCTTTGTCCTTGGAAGTGACATAAACATAGAACGTATTCTCCTCGGTATGTAAATCACCCTCACTGCTCAGCCGGAACGTGATTGTAAACTTGATCGGATAATATCCGGTGTAGGAGTCTTTTCGGATCGCCATGCTGTACGGGACTGCCACGCTCTCCCCAAAAGCAATCCGCTCGTAGGTACGGTCATAGTTTCCGTCGTTGATCTCAAAGGGAAACTTCGTATCGTCCTCGGAAAGTCCCATCTTGATCGTCACATCCTGCGCCGTCGTCTCCCGCTTGTTTCTAAAATTCACGGTAAAATTCATCACTTCCGGGTAAGTGCCCTTTGGCGTAGACTGATTCTCGCCCACCACAAAGTAATTGCCCTCTTTTTTGTCCTCCTCCGCGTCCTGATCGCTCGTCGTGGAGGAAGTAGAAATCCAAACATTGATGTAATCGACCACGCTGTCGCTGTCGCTTGTCACCACGATCGGAATACTATAATATCCCTGCTGTGCATCGCGGCGCACGCGCGCGGAGAGGGAAACGCTCTTCATCCCACCTTTTCCAATATTTCCCACAGATTTCGGGACAAAGGTGGTCTCCGTGATCTCGAAGGGGTACTTGTCGATCGTGTAATCTCCGCTTCCCTGCTCATAGGACTGCTGGAAATCCGAGGTATCGGACGAAAGACCGACTTTTACGTTCTTCATCTCCTCCCCGTCCGGTGCTTTCACACGAAACGAGATCGTCATACTCTTTCCGATCGTGCCCTTTGGGGCTTTTGTCGAAAACAGATAGTGGTTATCGTTTGGCTTTGTGCTGTATCCAAGCTGATAGTCCTCGGCAAATGCCGGGATCACACTCATCGCCGTCATCAAAAAGCACATCAGCCATAAAGCGATTGCTCGTAACATTTTCATACAATATTCTCCTCTTTTTTCTGATCTGTCTCCAGACTTGCGTCTTTTCCGCCAACCTCCACGCCCACGATCTTGCCGTCCACAATGCGGATTCTGCGATCCGCGTAGGAAGCCAGATTGTTGTCGTGCGTTACCATAATCAGCGTCTGCTTTTGTTCCCGCACAATCCGCTGCATCAGCCGCAGCACTTCCATCGTGGTCTTGGAATCGAGGTTTCCCGTCGGCTCGTCCGCAAAGATAATCTTGGGGTTGACAACGAGTGCGCGGGCGATTCCCACACGCTGCTGCTGACCGCCGGACATCTGTGACGGCATATGCTTCTCCTGATCCGCAACCCCCACAAGTTCCATAAACCGCCTTGCCCGCTTGAGCCGCTCCCGTCTGGAAACGCCGCGAAAGGACAGAGGAAGTGCGACATTTTCAATCGCATTCATGGTTGAGAGCAGATTGTAAGACTGGAAAATGAACCCGACCTGCTGTCTGCGAAACGTCACAAGCTGACTCTCCCCCAGTTTTTCAATGTGTTTCCCCGCCACAATAATCTCCCCCTTGCTCGGTTTTTCCAAACCAGCCAGCATATTGAGTAAGGTTGATTTTCCAGAGCCGGATGTTCCGACAATCGCAACAAATTCTCCCCGGTTGATGGTAAAATCAACACCGTTTAAGGCATACACCTTCGTCTCGCCCACACGGTAGACTTTATAGAGGTTCTTCACCACGATCACAGGCTGCTCCTTTGCGTTTTCTCCCATGCGCCACGCTCCTTCCTAATCATCTCCCCATCAGTATACCATCTGGCGCGCATTCTGTCCCCTTCTTTTTCATTTCAGCTTCATTAAGTTTTTCTGACGAAATTTTGCTTGACTTATATTGGATTCTGTGCCAGAATATGACGAGGCACAAATCAGTGCCATATCTGGCTGGACCGGCTATCGCACTGGTACGTCTACCATTATTTTCAAATTACAATACAATTTATATCAAAGGAGAAAACCATGAGACATTTACTGAACCCTCTTGACTTCTCTGTGGAAGAAATTGACAGTCTGTTGGCACTGGCAAGAGACATTGAAGGCAATCTTCCCAAGTACGCCCATGTGTGCGATGGCAAGAAACTGGCAACTCTGTTCTACGAGCCCAGCACCAGAACACGCCTGAGTTTTGAAGCAGCGATGCTCAACCTCGGCGGCAACGTATTAGGCTTTGCCTCTGCCACCTCCAGCTCTGCCGCAAAGGGAGAGAGCGTTGCAGACACCATCCGCATGATTTCCTGCTACGCAGACATCTGTGCAATGCGTCATCCCAAAGAAGGTGCTGCATTTGTCGCAGCTCAGAAGGCGAGAATCCCGGTTATCAATGCAGGTGACGGCGGTCATCAGCATCCCACGCAGACGCTGACCGACCTGATGACGATCCGCTCCAAAAAAGGACGACTCAACAACCTGACCATCGGTATGTGCGGCGACTTGAAGTTTGGACGCACCGTTCACTCTCTGATCAACGCCATGGCACGCTACGAGGGCATCAAGTTTGTCCTGATCTCTCCTGAGGAACTTCGCGTTCCCGACAGCATTCGTGAGGACGTTTTAAAGGCAAACAACATCCCCTTTGAGGAGGTTGGAAGCCTGGACGATGCCATCGGCTCCCTTGATATTCTGTATATGACCCGTGTTCAGAAAGAGCGTTTCTTCAATGAGGAAGATTACATCCGCTTAAAGGATTGCTACATTCTGGATAAAAAGAAGATGAAACTGGCAAAGGATGATATGTTCGTTCTGCATCCCCTTCCCAGAGTCAACGAGATCTCCGTTGAGGTGGATGATGATCCTAGAGCAGCTTATTTTGACCAGGCACAGTACGGCGTTTACGTTCGTATGGCACTGATTATGACATTACTGGAGGTAGAAAAGCCATGTTAAATATCAGCGGATTAAAAGAAGGCATTGTCTTAGACCACATTGAGGCTGGAAAGAGCCTGGACATCTACGATCACCTTGGACTTGACAAGCTGGAATGCCAGGTTGCCATCATCAAGAACGCCCGCAGCAACAAGATGGGACGCAAGGACATCATCAAGATCGAGGGCGGACTCGATACCGTGGATCTGGATGTACTCGGCTACATTGACCACAACATCACAGTCAATATCATCCGTGACGACCGCATCGCCGAGAAGCGCACCTTAAAGCTCCCCAAAAAGATCACCAACGTGATCCGCTGCAAGAATCCCCGCTGCATCACCTCCATCGAGCAGGAACTGCCCCAGGTATTCTACCTCTCCGACGCAAAGAACGAGACGTACCGCTGCCAGTATTGCGAGGAAAAGTACAGCGAATACAAATAAAGATACGATTTCACAAAAAAAGAATCCTGCATCGCACAGGATTCTTTTTTATTGTCTTTTGGATTAGCGCAGCTCGGTCTGACCGCCCATGTAGGGACGCAGAGCCTCCGGAATGCGAACGCTTCCGTCTGCCTGAAGGTTGTTCTCCAGGAATGCGATCAGCATACGAGGCGGAGCAACAACGGTATTATTTAAGGTATGTGCCAGGTAACGGTTTCCGTCCTCGCCCTGCACACGGATCTTTAAGCGGCGCGCCTGTGCATCGCCCAGGTTGGAGCAGCTTCCGACCTCAAAGTACTTCTTCTGGCGGGGAGACCATGCCTCAACGTCCACGGACTTCACCTTTAAGTCAGCCAGATCGCCGGAGCAGCACTCCAGAGTACGAACCGGGATATCCAAAGTGCGGAACAGATCTACGGTGTTCTGCCACAGCTTGTCAAACCACATGGGGCTCTCCTCCGGCTTGCAGACCACGATCATCTCCTGCTTCTCAAATTGATGGATGCGGTAAACGCCTCTCTCCTCGATGCCGTGCGCGCCCTTCTCCTTGCGGAAGCACGGAGAGTAGCTGGTCAGAGTCAGAGGAAGCTGCGTCTCAGGAGTCACGGTGTCGATGAACTTACCGATCATGGAATGCTCACTCGTTCCGATCAGGTAGAGATCCTCTCCCTCGATCTTGTACATCATGGCATCCATCTCCGCAAAGCTCATAACTCCAGTCACAACGTTGCTGCGGATCATGAAAGGCGGTACGCAGTAAGTGAAGCCGCGGTTAATCATGAAATCTCTCGCATATGCCAGAATGGAGGAATGTAATCTTGCGATGTCTCCCATCAGGTAGTAGAAGCCGTTTCCTGCCACTCTTCTTGCAGCCTCTAAGTCAATACCGCAGAAACGCTCCATGATCTCGGTATGGTAGGGAATCTCAAAATCCGGAACCACGGGCTCACCGAAACGCTCACGCTCCACGTTCTCGCTGTCGTCCTTGCCGATCGGAACGCTCGGATCAATGATGTTGGGAATGGTCATCATGATAGTCTTGATGCGCTCTGCAAGCTCTGCTTCCTGTGCCTCCAGCTCGCTCAAACGTGCGGAGTTGGCATTGACCTGAGCCTTCACTGCCTCAGCCTCTTCCTTCTTGCCCTGCCCCATCAGCTTTCCGATCTCCTTGGAGAGCTTGTTGCGGCTGGCGCGCAGATCGTCCGCTTCCTTCTGAGCCGCACGGCTCTTCACATCAAGCTCGATCACCTCGTCCACCAGGGGCAGCTTGGCATCCTGGAATTTATTCTGAATGTTCTTCTTTACGATGTCAGGATTCTCTCTGACAAACTTCAAATCTAACATGGTTCTCCTCCTATGCTCAATATGTTCCTAAGTATATACCATTTTTTCCGGAAAGGAAAGACCCTAATTGGCACAATTCTATGCGATTCGCGTCAGTTTTCCCAAAAGCTGCTCAAAACACACGCCCTCTGCCTCCGAAATCCCCGCTTCCTCGGAAAGGCGGATGCAGTCTTTGACAAACCCCGCTCCAATGCGAACCGCACGCGTAAGCGGAATCTGTCGCACCGTACACGCGGCAACAATCGAGGTGAAAATGTCCCCGGTTCCGTGGTGTGCGCCGCCCGCCTTCTTTGTCCGGCAGAAAGAAACTTCTTCCCCCTGAAGGATCAGGTTTGCAAAATACTCCCCCTGTGGGATTCCGGTAATGACCACATCCTTCGCGCCAAGTTTTTGAATCGCCTGTGCAAGCTCCAAAAGCTCGCTCTTTTTCCAGCCCGTCTCCTTCCACTCCCACCCAGCGAGAATGCACGCTTCCGTAAGGTTTGGCGTCGTCACATCCGCGATTGCGACCAGACGGCGCATCGCCTCGCACATTTCTTTCGTGTACGTCGCATAGCGGCGGCCGCCATCTCCCATCACCGGGTCCACGATCACCTTCCCCCCCGGAAGCAGGAACCGTTCTGCCATCTCGGCAACCATCGCAATCTGCGCCTTTGAGCCGAGGAAACCGCTGACGATTCCGTCAAATTGAACTCCCAGTTTTTCCCAAGTATCCAGGTATTCGGGAATTTTTTCCGTATAATCTTCAAATGAGTACACGGGAAATCCCGTGTGATTGGATAAAATCGAGGTCGGCACCGGGCAGCATTGCACCTTCATTGCCGACAAAACAGGAAGAGCCACTGTCAAAGAACAGCGGCCATATCCTGCAAAACTATTGATCATCGCGATTTTTCTCGGATGAAATTCTTTCATGGTGAAACCTCTCACTTAATCTTGTCAAATAATCCTGCCCGAATCAGCGCGGTGCGAATCGGCAGGTAAAGCAGTCCACAGGCAATCGTGGATGTCACGGCATTGATCGAGGTGGAGGCGATATTCCAGCTGAGTGCCACGGTGGCAGCCGGCTTTCCGACAATGAGAATCTTGTACCAATAGCCGATCAGCGGGTCAAAAATCACGTTAAATAGAAGTCCGCTCACCGCAGCCGCAATCACCCAGCGAATGATCTTCGCATGGTCGCTTGTCTCGTTGATCTTTCCGAGATTGTGCGCCACAAATCCTGCGATCAATCCGATGCAAAACTTTAAGATGAATGTCTTTGGCGCGTAGATCACATAGACCGGATCGAGAAGATCTCCGATCGTCATGCCGAGCGCGCCGCCCAGTCCGCCATAAAATCCGCCGATGTAAAGCGCGCCCAGAACGCAGACCGCATTTCCCAGGTGAATCGAGGTCGCATCTCCGCCCGGAAGCGTGATCTTGACCTGCAAAAACGTAAATACCACATAGGAAAGGGCTGCAAAAAGCCCGGTCAGGGCGATCCGGTAGCTGCGCCGCTGAGAGAGGGAACGGTCTATATTCGATACACTTACTGTCTTCATAATCTGACTCCTCACTTTCTAATTAGTCCGAGCTCGTCTGTGCATCCTAGCATAGCACGAACATGGACTGTTTGTAAGAGCCAGTTTACGTTTTTTTGACCAGTCCAGTTTCTCAGTCGCGCGCCTCCACGCAGATCAGAACACCGTCCTCAAACGTGATCGTTGCGCGCTCCGCCACCAATTCATTACTCACGCAAAGGCTTGTGCCGATGGAAATGTCTTTTTCATGAAGCGGATAGCGAAATCCGGTGAGTGTGATCCCCCGCACTTGCTCGGTGAGCGGCAAAAATGAGATGTATTTTCCCCATGTTTTTCCGCGCTCAAAGGTGTGCTCCCCGTCCAGCAGATAAATCTTGTTCTGTGGGTCGATGAGAATCGTCTCAATCCCGCTTTGAAGACAGGGGTACAGCAGATGCAGGTTTGCAAGCATATGGTCGGCGCGCCCGCCCGTTGCTCCGAGCACCACAATCTGCGTGCTTCCAATCGCCCGCGCCTTTATCAGTGCAAGCTCCGTGTCCGTCTCGTCCTTTTCCGGGCGGTGAACGTCCCAGATGACGTGTTCCATCGCTTCAAACCGTTCCAATGTCTTTCGATCCACGGTGTCAAAATCGCCCACAATCATGTCCGGAACCATCCCAAGCGCGCTTGCCGCCGCAAGTCCCGCATCCACGGCAATCACCTTATCAAACCGCTCTCTCGCAAGGTAGTCGGCAGCAAAATCCAGATCAATCGTGCCGCCGGTGATCACAAGTGTCCGTCTCATCTCTTATCTCGCCTCAAATTCCTTTAAGATCTCCATAAAATACGCTGCATTTTCCCGCGTCTTCTCGCCAAACACCGCAGAACCGGCGACAAGAACATTTGCCCCCGCCTCTAAGAGCGGACGAATCGTCTCGCGGTTGACGCCGCCGTCCACCTGAATGTCGGTCTGTAACCCGCGCTCATTGCACAGCTGACGCAGTGCGCGCACCTTCTCCAAGGTGTAGGGGATAAATTTCTGACCGCCAAAACCGGGGTTTACGCTCATCACCAGCACCATGTCGAGCTGGTCAAGCACACAGTCTAATGTATGGATCGGGGTTGCCGGGTTTAATGCCACACCTGCCTTCGCACCCGTCGCCTTGATCTGATTGACCACGCGATCCAAGTGTTTGCAGGCTTCCTGATGCACGGTGATCATGTCCGCTCCCGCCTTTCGGATGTCCTCCACATAGCGGCCGGGATCTTCCACCATCATATGCACGTCAAAAAACAGCTCAGACTGCTTTCTCAGGGAAGCAATGAGCGGCATTCCAAACGAGATGCTTGGGACAAATGCTCCGTCCATCACATCCAGATGAAGCCACTGCGCGCCGCCAAGTCTTGCCTCCTCAACCTGCGCTCTCAAGTTTCCAAAATCTGCTGCCAACAGGGAAGGTGCTAAAATGTACATCACTTATATCTCCTCTTCTCTTTCAATTCCTGATACATCAAAAGGTAGTTGTCATACCGACTCTTTGCCAATTTCCCCTCTCTAAGTGCCTGCTTGACCCCGCAGACCTTCTCCCCAACGTGGACACATCCTAGAAATTTACAATCGTCCTCAAACGACGCGAACTCCGGGAAGTAGTCTTTTAATTCATTTGCCTCAAGCTCCTCCACATACATGGAGGAAAATCCCGGCGTGTCCATCAAAAACGTGTCCTCTCCGACACAGAACAGCTCGCTGTGGCGCGTCGTGTGCTTTCCGCGCTCAATCTTTTTGCTGATGTCGCCCGTCTCCATCAATGCCTGAGGATGAATCCAATTCGTCAGCGACGATTTTCCCACGCCGGACGGTCCAGCAAGCACCGTCGTTTTCCTGTCAAGGCGCGCACAAAGCTCATCCATCCCGCTTCCGTCTTTTGTGCTGATAAAGAGCACCTCGTATCCTGCCGCCTCGTAGATCGCGCGGTATCGCACCATCTCCTCCTCCCCGCACAGATCCGTCTTGTTAAAACACAAAAGCACGGGAAGACGGCGAATCTCCATCATCACCAGAAAGCGATCCAATAAGTTTAAGTTGGGAGCCGGATGCGCCAAAGCAAAGACCACGAGTGCCTGATCGACATTCGCGCTCGCCGGGCGCACCAACTCATTGGCTCTGGGGAGGATCTCGTCAATATTTCCCTCCCCCGCCGCCTCATCCAGCACGGAAAACTCCACATTATCCCCCACCAATGGCTTCACCTTCCGATTGCGAAAGATGCCCTTTGCCTTGCACTGGTAGAGACGGCTTTTTCCGTCGTGGACATAATAAAATCCTGCAATTCCTTTTACAATCTTTCCTCTCATACCACTACTCCGCCGGGAAGAAGGATACCGGGTAGCTCGCAATCACGGTGGGCGGGTTCTTGCCCACATCGACTACCTGAACTTCTCCGTTGTCCACACCCCACGCTCCGCGGATTCTCGAAATCGAGATCGGGATGATCTGCGCGCCCGACACGGTACGCGCCTCGATGAGGGTGGTGTATTTGACTTCATTGTTGACTTGTTGCTTTAGGCGAACCGCCACGCGCACGCTGCTCGTATTCGTCGCCGGCCCGATATAGCTGCTCAAATCACAGCTTGTATCAATCGAGCTTAAATAGTACGACTCCGTGGCAGCTGCCTGCGCCTCTGTGGTCGTCTCCTGCGTCTGATCCGGGCCAAGGCTTACAGAAAAGTCCACCGCAGATCCGACTGGGAGCATCACGCCTTCCATCTCCGCCTGGCTGATGACCGTTCCTGCTGCCAATTCATTCGTCTCCGTCGTCACCGTGCCGGGGACAAGACCAGCCGCTTTTAACTGCGCCACGGCACTCTCCCTGCTCTCGCCAACTAACTTTGGAACCTGTCCCTGAACGGCCTTCTTTCCGAGACTCACATAGATCGTCACCGTGTCGCCCACCTTTGCCTGCTGCGGCTCGTAGCGAATCACGATTCCGGCATCCACGCTGTCGCTGTACTCTCTGGAAACATTTGGAATAATTCCCGCCTCATCGAGGAGGTTACTCGCCACCTCGCCCGTCACGCCGACAAGCCCAAGCGCGGAGAGGTCTACCTGATCCGTTCCGAGACTGACCGTCACACCGACTGCCGTCCCCTTCTTTAAGACCTCGCCCTCCGCGTAGCTTTGCGCCATGATCTGACCTTCCTCGTAATTTTCCGAGTAACTTTCCCCGGAACGGGCAAGGACAAGACCGCCCTTTTCCAGAGCCGCCTCTGCCTCCTCAAGCGTCATGCCAAGGAGCTTTGGAACCTCGGTCTCGTTGTTTGTGATCGTCACTTCCTGCGTGGTCTGCTGCGTCGCGTACTCCGTCGTAACGACCGCATCCGTGTTGTTTTGATCCGTTCTCCAGTTAAAGATTCCGCCAAGACGGGTAAAGACAAAGATCACAACCGCCACCACCAAAACAGCGGCAAAGATCCCGATCACGGTGATGATTCGGTCAAATTGCGCCTCCACCTCGTCCGTGCTCTCCTCGCTTGCCTGCGGTCGCTTATGGCTTATATGCGTGCGTTTTGGCTTCTCCCTGCGCGCATTCTCCTTGATCTTTGCCATCTCCTGAGAATTGATCGCGCGTGTCTGGGTGAGATCTTCTGGCTCCTCGTTTGCAGCTTCTTCCTCCCCGTAGAGGTCGCAGTCCGGCTCCACAAGCGCGCGGCGAAGGTCTGCAATCACCTCGTTCATGCTCTGGTAACGCTCGCCCGGCTTCTTTTTCGTGCATCGGCGCACGATCTGATCCACGGCGAACCCCAGTTCCGGTGCGAAATTGCGCGGGTCGGGAATCGGCTCTTCCAGATGCGCGATCGCAACGCTCACCGTGTTGTCGCCGTCAAAGGGAACCTCTCCCGTCACCATCTCGTAGAGTGTGATTCCGAAGGAGTAGATATCGCTTCTGGCGTCGCACAGCTCGCCCTTTGCCTGTTCCGGGGAAATGTAGTGCACGGAGCCAACTGCCAGGTTCTTTGTCTGCGCTGAGATTGCCCGCGCAATGCCAAAGTCCGCCACCTTGACCGTTCCGTCTCTTGCGATAATCATGTTCTGGGGCTTGATGTCGCGGTGGATGATGTTTTTCTCATGCGCCGCCGCAATGCCCTGGGCAACCTGGAGCGCGATTCCGACCGCTTCCCGCTGTTCCAGCCGCCCCTTTCGCTCAATGTATTGCTTTAAGGTGATGCCCTCAATCAACTCCATCACAATATAGTGGAGTTTCTCCTCATCCACCACGTCGTAGACATTTACAATATTTGGATGTGACAGGAGTGCCGCCGCCTGCGCCTCCATCTTAAACTTTGCGACAAATGCCTCGTCGCGGGCAAATTCTTCCCGCAAAACCTTGATCGCGACTTGACGGTTTAAGGTGTGGCAGTGCGCGCGGTACACATACGACATTCCGCCGCATCCGATCTGCTCCAAGATCTCATATCGGTTCTGGAGGAAATCTCCTGGTTTTAACATAGGCGATTCCCCCCTTTCAGGGGTTCGGCAAGCACCACCGCGATGTTATCCTTTCCGCCTAAGCGGTTTGCCTCCCCGATCAGATGTCTTGCTTTCTCCCCGATCGAGCCTTCCCCGCAGACAATCGCGCCGATCTCCTCGTCCGATACCATGTTGGAGAGCCCGTCCGAGCAGAGCAGAAAATAGTCACCCTCTTCCAGATCCACCTCAAAAAAGTCTGCCTCCACGGTCTCGCTGATTCCCATTGCCCGCGTGATGATGTTCTTTTGGCGGTTGTACTCCGCGCTTCCCCGCTTCATCTTCCCACGCCGCACCATCTCCTCCACATAGGAGTGATCGCGCGTGACTTGATGGATCAGCCCGCCGTGGATCAGGTAGAGGCGGCTGTCTCCGACATTTGCCACATAGAGCGTCTCCTCGTCCACCACGGCAGCCACCAGCGTACAGCCCATGCCGAAAAACTCCTCACTGCTGAGCGATTCCCGGTAGAGATCACGGTTGACACAGTCCATCGCCGTCTTTAACTGCCCGATCACGCCTCTGCCGCGGTGGCTGTCCAGGTAGTCCACCAGATGTTCCACCAGAAAACGAGACGCGTAATCGCCTGCCCGATGTCCGCCCATGCCGTCCGCCACCAAAAACAGGTTCGGAAGCGTGCCGACCGGATTCAAAGAAGCGTAAGTATAGTCCTGATTCACAGCCCGCACTTTTCCCACGTCCGTCAATGCACAGCTCTCCATCATTCCACGCTCCTTTCTTCCTCCTCTAAAAAGCTCTTTCGCAGCTGTCCGCACGCGCCGTTGATGTCGCGTCCCATCTCGCGCCGAACCGTTGCGTTAATTCCATGTTTTTCCAAATAATTCTTAAAATCCTGAATCGCCTGCTTGCTCGACTGCACATAGTCGCGCTCCTTGATCGGGTTGACGGGGATCAAATTGACGTGCCCGTGCTGTCCCTTCAAGAGTTTTGCCAGCGCGGCCGCCTCTTTTAAGTTGTCGTTGACACCCTGCACCAGACTGTACTCAAACGTGAGTCTGCGCCCCGTCTTCTCGTAGTAGGCGTGGCAGGCTGCCAATACGTCCTCCAGCGCGTAGCTTTTTGCGATCGGCATCAAGCTCTTTCGCACCTCATCGTTTGGCGCGTGTAAGGAAAGTGCCAATGTGACCGCAAGATTCTCCTCGGTAAACCGCTTGATTCCCGGCACAATGCCGCAGGTTGATACGGTCAAATTTCTCTGGCTGATGTGCAAGCCCTTCTCGTGAGAGATCAGGCGCAGGAAGCGAACCAAGTTGTCGTAGTTATCCATCGGCTCACCGGATCCCATGACCACGATGTTTGAGACGCGCTCCCCGGTCAGTTCCTGAATCCGGTAGATCTGATCGAGCATCTCTGAGGCGCGCAGGTTGCGCTCCAGCCCGTCCAGCGTGGAGGCGCAAAACCGGCATCCCATCCGACAGCCGACCTGCGAGGAGATACAAACGGAGTTGCCGTGGTGATACTTCATCCACACGCTCTCGATGATGTTTCCGTCCTCCAGCGCGAACAGGTACTTTCTCGTGCCGTCAATCGCGGAGATCTTCTCATCCACCACGCGCAGGCAGGTGACGCTCGCCTTCTCTTCCAGCCGCTCACGCAGGTTCTTCGAGAGGTTTGTCATCTGGGAAAAATCCCCAACCAGCTTCTCGTGAAGCCAGCTAAAGACCTGCCCGGCGCGAAACGGCTTTTCTCCAAGCTCTGCCATAAACGCAGCCAGTTCCTCCGGAAGCATTGACTTAATGTCTGCCCGTTTCTCTTTGTCGATTAAATCCAACATAACTAATTTCTCTTTCTCTCAAATACACTGATAAAAAATCCATCTGTGGGATGAACGCCCGGAAGAAGCTGAAGGTAGCCGTCCTTTAACGACTCATCCGAAAACCACTCCCCAAGCATGGGACGAAGATCCATCGCCTCAAAAGGAAGATTTTTCTTGATCCAGGCAACATTTTCCTCGTTCTCCTTTGCATCCACGGTGCAAGTCGAAAAGACGAGCCGTCCGCCGGGCTTTACATATTGCCACGCCACGGAGAGGATCTCGCGCTGCAAGGCGGCGAGTTCCAGAAGTGCCTGTGGGTTCATATGTTCCTTAATATCCGGCTTTTTGCCGATGATTCCAAGACCGGAACAGGGAAGATCTGCGATCACAAGATCCGCCTGCCCCACACGCTTCTCATCAAGAACCAGCGCGTCCCAGACCTGCGGCGTGACGTTTAAAAGGCCGCAGCGGGCAACATTTTCCTCAATCATCCCTACTTTTGTCTCGGTCAAGTCGCGCGCAATCACGTTTCCCGTCCCGCGCATCCGATCCGCGATGTGAAGGCTCTTTCCGCCCGGTGCCGCGCAGACGTCAATCACCTGCTCGCCTTCCCGTGGAGCGGCTGCCTGCGCCACTAGGGCAGAGGAAAAGTCCTGAATCAAAAACCACCCTTTGCGAAAGGCGGTCAGATCTTCCAGGCGATCATGCCCGGACATCCAAAAGCATTCCGGCAGCAACTCAGACGGTGTGACGTGCACGCCCTCTGCCGCTAGACGCAAAAATGCAAGCTCCTTTAGCCCCTTCTCGTCGCGCTCCGGGTACTCCCGCGCAATCGCGGAGAAATTCAAGCGTCCGCAAAGTCCTGCCTCCTCGTTTAAGAGTGCCTCTCCCATCTTCTCGGTCACGCTTTTTCCGTAACGCACCTCCCACATCTCATAAAGCCACTGTGGCAGGGAAAGCCGCGTCCAATCGTTCGGATAAGTGATCGCCTCTTTCTGGCGGGAGATTGCGCGAAGGACTCCATTTACAAATCCTTCCAGTCCGTTCATCCTGCGCCGCTTTGCCAGCTTCACCGCCTCGTTGCACGCGGCAGAGTCCGGCACGCGATCCATAAACAGGATCTGGTAAACGCCAAGCCGCAGAAGATTGCGGATCACCGGCTTCATCTTCTGCGTCTTGACCTTGGAATATTGGTTTAATATCGCGTCGATCTGGATTCTGCGCTCGATCACGCCCTCGGACAGACGCGTGATGAAGGCGCGGTCTGCCTTATCCAGATACGCATATTTATCGAGTGCCTGGCGGAGCACCAGATGAATAAAGTGCCCCTCCTCCAAAACCTCGGTCACAATGTCCAGGGCGATCTGGCGGTTCTCCATGCCCCGGTCAATCTGTTTTGCCATATCTCTTCTCTCTCTTTTGGTTATTGTACGCGCTCAAACTTGCTTCCCGCAGGAATCGCATAGCCGCGAAGAAGGGACGCTGCATCCATCCGCTTTTTGCCTGGAAGCTGAAGCTGTAAAATCTCAAGGCAGCCATCGCCCGTCTGTACCACCAGGCGATCTTTGCCGCTCTCGATGACTTCCCCCGGTGCGAAAGACGCGCCACCTTCGTCTGCAAGCACCTTTGCCGCCCACAGCTTCACCGTCTTCCCGTTCCAGGAGGTGTAGGCACTTGGCCAGGGATTTAAGCCGCGGATTAGCCGCTCAATCACGACTGCCGACTCGTTCCAGTCCACATTTCCAAGCTCCTTTGTCAGACGCTTGGCGTAGCAAGTCTCCCCGCTTTGCGCAATCGGCGTGATCGTTCCTGCTTCCAGTCCCTTTAAGGTTGAAAGGATCAGCTTTCCGCCCTCCTCGCAGAGCTTATCGTGTAAACTTCCGCCCGTCTCGTCCGGCGCGATCGCAACAACCACGCGCTCCAGCATATCTCCGGTGTCGAGTCCCTCGTCCATCTGCATGGTCGTAATTCCCGTCTCAGTCTCGCCGTCTAAGATCACCTGCTGAATCGGGGCAGCTCCCCGGTACTTTGGAAGCAGGGAAGCGTGAATGTTGACGCATCCATATTTTGGAATCTCAAGAATCTCTTTTGAGATAATCTGACCAAATGCCACGACCACGATCACGTCCGGATTTAAGGCGCGGATCTCCTCCACAAAAGAGGATTCGCGCACCTTGACCGGCTGGTAGACAGGTATTTTGTACTCCAACGCCTTCTCCTTGACCGGGGTCATCTGTACTTCGTGTCCTCTGCCTTTTGGCTTATCCGGCTGTGTCACGACAGCCACCACCTCGTGTCCGGCTTCCACCAGACGAACGAGGGCCGGAACGGAAAAGTCCGGCGTTCCCATAAAAATTACTCTCATCGCTTTACTCCTCAATCGCCTCAATCTCACCTGGCTCCTCGGAGACCGTCTCAAGCTCTCCTTCCACCAGATCCACATACAGCTGTCCTTTTAAGTGATCGCACTCGTGGCAGATTGCGCGCGCCAAAAGCTCCTCGCCCTCCAGCTCAAACGGCTGCATATTCTCATCGAGTGCGCGCACCTTCACATAGTTTGGACGCGTTACCGCACCGGACTTTCCGGGCACGCTCAGGCAGCCTTCCGCCCCGGTCTGACTTCCGGAAGTCTCCAAAATCTCCGGGTTGATAAGCACATATTGGTTGCCGTCTTCCACGTCAATCACCACGATCTGGCGCAATACACCGACTTGCGGTGCGGCAAGACCCACGCCGTTTGCCTCGTACATGGTCTCGAACATATCCTCGATCAGCTGCGCCGTTCTCTCGGTCATCTCCTTTACCGGCTTGCACTCCTTGCGTAAAATGTCGTCTCCGATGGTTCTAATCTGTCTGATTGCCATTTTCTCAAATCTCCTTTTCTGCGACCTTTTTATGTAAGATCGTACTGAACAGCGAGCCCCGCAAAACACTCCTGTGTGCGGATATACTCCTCTGAATTTTTCCGAATCCTAATCAGTATATCATAGTTTCCCTGTTTTATATAGAAAATCTTTCGGTAGATATCATTAATTTTATAGACGGAAGCGTTCACCGGGCCGGCAAGCGCGCGCTCTGGAAGCTGCGTTTTGAGAAATTCTGCCAGATCATTTGCACCCCGCTCCAGCGCAGATTCGTCCGCACCGGAAAGCTGCACAATCAGCATTCCGACTGCCGGCGGGTACCCCAGCACCCGGCGAAAGTTCATCTCCTGCCGATAAAAGGACGGATAATCCTGCGCCGCCGCCGTGGTGATTGCGTAATGCTGCGGCTGATACGTCTGAATCACCATCACGCCGGAGCTTCCCGCACGTCCGGCTCGTCCTGCCGCCTGTGTCAAGAGGTCAAATGTCTGCTCCCCACAGCGATAATCCGGAGCGTAAAGCGACAGATCCGCCGCCAGCGCGCCGACAAGCGTCACACCCGGAAAGTCGTGTCCCTTCACGATCATCTGCGTCCCGATTAAAATGTCCGCCTCTCTTCTGGCAAATGCCGACAAGATCTCCTGATGACCGCCTTTTTTTGATGTGGTATCCAGATCCATCCGCAACACGCGCGCTTTTGGAAACATTTTCCTCGTCATCTCTTCGATCTTTTGCGTCCCCGTCCCAAAGGGCGCGATGTAGGGCGAACCGCAAGTCGGACATTTCTGAGGCAGAGGGACTGTGTA